>Ga0209489_101314_pt1 | contig 50706 bp, 23 predicted proteins | sample SiratrowhiteBW_FD_187527 | JGI IMG/M metagenome (GOLD analysis project Ga0209489, IMG submission 187527) | Root nodule microbial communities of legume samples collected from California, USA - Siratro white BW (SPAdes) (version 2) | ecosystem: Host-associated > Plants > Roots > Nodule | place...
AAAAAAAAAAAAAAAAAAAAACCTATATTTTAAAACTGGATGAACCAATAAACTGGTTAAGATAATAGTTTAAAATTTAATTGTTCAACGTATTAATAAAATTATTATAATAATAATTAAATAATATGAAAACGCAATAACATTATTCTATAATATTATAAACTGAAACTAAAAACAATTCAAAAAATTTCAACTTAAAATAATATAAAAATTAAAAAAGGCATGTTATTGTTATTAAATTAAAATTTCAATAACATTTATCAATATATATTATCAATAATAAACTTATATAGGTAATAAAAAGAAAATAACATTTTAAATTTAATTTTATATTTACTTTTTAACTAAACCAGTTTTAGATTAATTTGAACTAATTTTCCATTTTTTTTTTCCGACTGATTTTGTAGCACCATTGTTGGTACACCACATTTCACCATTAGACAGATGTAACCATGAAATTAATTATAGAAGAAAACAAGGATTTGTTTAAATGAACATTTTCACAAATACATACAAATAACTTTTTCCAAAAGAGAACAACACAAACTTCTCTATTATTAACTTGTACATAACTTCAAATCAGATTTTATAAAAGTTAATATTACGTATAAACTGCTATCAAACACCAAAGTTAATTAGCTTTACATCAAGTTAATATAAATGTCACAGTCCAATTCCACCTAAATAACTACTAATATTTAGTTTAAACATTCCCAAGCTAAGATTTCAGTATGTACAGATGAAGAAGCTAAGAGCTGAATTCCAAGTCTGAGCCTACAATATTTCATGTTCCAGCAGCAGTCTACATTTCAGATACTCATTTCCCTGCATGTCTGAAACAATGCAGAAACTGAACACGCAAATGAAGACATAACAACCTGCACTTATCTCATCCACTGCTAAACAACAACATTGCCATCAAATTGTTGACCTCATTCTTCTCAACTCACTGCTTGTAGCAGCTATAGGCTATGGCGACCGACACGGCGGCACAGACAACAGCAAGAGCAGCATAAGTATCCTCTTGCTCCCAGCTGTCAAGCCATGTTGGCGTGGAACTAAACCTGCGTGACACTCCTTTGCCCTTGCTGGTCCTACAAAGCACATTCAGATCCTCCTTGCTCTTATGATCAGCTGAAACCTCTCTTCTCTCCTCTAATACATCATTCTGACAGCAACAAGAGTCTTCATTGTCCTGGCAACAGCTCTCTCCGTCTGTTTGACAGCGGCCGGCGACTTTGCTTCCTTCTAAATTTCTTGCACCATTTAGCTGAAACCTTTGCTCTTGCTTTTTCTTCTGCTCATCTTCTGATAAACCTATTTGACCCCTGATGGCAAAATCCAAAACATGTTTTTGATCATCATACTGTATCCATCTTATACTTTAGGCCCTTTAAATTTTGTGTTCATTTTGGTTCCTAAAAGATTTTGTTATAGGATCGTTAGTCCCTAATATTATTACTCCTTACAAATTGTAAGCCTTTTTGATGCAGGTCTATTAATTAAGAAACACCAAGAATGTTCTCCAATATACTTTTACAGCGGCTAGACTCATAAAATAGTTATCTTATAGACAGCAATATTCTTCTTCTAACCCAAAACTAAAATAAGTTGAACCAAACATGCAAAATTTCTGAATGCCAAAATAATCTCAAACAGAAAAACTCCTACTTACAAAGCTACAAATACTAAATAAAGTACTAAAACCCAAGAAATGCTACAAAAAATCTCAGAATGATCCCTGAAAAGTCTATGAAATTTGCCACTGCACTCCTCTAACCTTACATTATTAGTTGAGACTTTCAAACTTGAGAATGACAACAATCTTTATGGGACTAAAACAGAAATAACCTTTCAAATTTAATACTAAATATTGTCATAGAAAAATGTTACCTCCATAGTGAGTCAAGAATCTCCCCTGCAATGATATGCTGGCGAAACAATAAAGGCACATCATCTGGAGTAACATATCCGTACCTACATAGTTCAGTTAATAACAATTCTGATCAGATTAATATATAAGATAAAGAAACAATGTTATAACGGTATTTCCCAAGTAATGGGAGTTATGTGGACAAAAAAAAGATATGTTAATAACCAGGAAAATCTCTTCCTTACAAGTGGCCTGTGCCTTCACCGTTGATGCTCGATCCAATGATAATGACATTTCCTGCATACTTATTCCCCCCAATGTGAGAGCAGGAGCTAATCAACACTTGGCCTTGGAGTCCATGTAATCGTGTCTCTTCCCTGAATCTACTGACCAAAACAGGTCCAAAAACCCCACACCTACGATCGTGTGATCCATGTGCGCACACGAAAACATATGAAGCTTTTAAGGATTCAGGATTGCCAGGAAGCCATTCTCCTTCCTTGACAAGAACTTCTTCAACAAATGTTTCAACATCAAAATGGGTTAATCTCCTGCAATTTCAACAAGATTACTACTGTTGATAAGGAAAACAAGAGAAAACATTTATATAGAAATTAGAAGTTGTGAAACAGAACTCAAACTATAAGTACTAACCTATATCTGATCATGTCAGGAAAGATTAATACATCTCCATTTGATGTTTCAGTCCCATCATGCCCCTCACATATTGTTAAGCAGGTCTAGCAAATGATGAACCCAAGACAATTAGCCATAGTCAGTATAATCTAAGGGGATTTCAGTTCACTTTTAACATTCACTTTCAGTGTAAGTTTTCATTAATAACTACACCAATGTAACTTTGTTTTTGTTCAATTTCCTGTTTCTAGAATCGTGAATGAAATGGAGAAAACAATGAATCAAAAATAGGAACCAGACAGAACAATTTTGTAAGACCTATTTGGATTGGTGAAAAACAATGAAATGGAATGACACTAAAGACCTATTTGGATAAAAAAAATTGCAAGTATTTATACAAAATGAAAATAATAAGGTAAAATACATTGAACTTCTCCATAAACTAGAATCAACTTACATGTATTGGCTTTCAGGGAAGCAAAATTAAGAAACTTAATTCAGTTATGAAAAAAGCCTATCGAAACATAGCCTTGATCCCATGATTTGGATATTTTAAAGCAAAATAAAGTCACTCCCATACAATACTTCTCCTTTTCTTTCCCAAATATGGGATGGGAGCCCTTCCCATTCCATTTCATCACTCTATCACAAAAAAAAAAAATCATTAAACAACAGAATGTTGACTTTGATTTCAATCTGTTTCCATTACTTTTCAACACACTTTATTTTATTCCTCTCACACTTGGACATACATTCATCCCTTCACAGTCCTAGGCAAAAAGAACAAATATAAAAAACACCAAACCCTTCTCAAGAACAAGAGTTCAACAAAAGAATAACAACCTTTACCATTTTCCTTCTCTCCCTGGCACCCAACACCCCATCCCAAAAAGAAAAGAAAGAAAAAACATTTTTAAACAAGAATGATGAGAGGAAAACAAAAACTAACCTCTTTCTTAATGTGAGGCTTTCTTGCATTGATGGCCGCGTGGAGCAACCTGGGCAAGCGATCAAACTCCGCAGCCTCAATGCGCGGCGGCCACACGGCGGGGTTCTTGTAGCACAGGAACACGTGCCGGCGGTAGAAGAAATCCGATGAGGAGGCGTTGCTGCTACTACCCATCTTCGTCAAAATGCTAAAGTTTGAATCTTTTGTGACAAAAAACGAAAATGACGGCGAGGGAGTGAATGAGTGAGTGTGGAAGTGATTGCAACTTGCAAGATTGTGCACTGTGAGTGTCTGTGCAAAGCTTTCTCTTTGGTGATGTTATGTTTTTGGTAGAGAAGTTATCTTCCTGTGAGGTAGGGTGTACTCTCCTTATAGTGAAACTGGTTTTGTAGATTTGTTGTTTTATTTTATAGAAAAAGGTGTGACTGATTAGATTCTTCAATGTATAAAAAAAGGACAATAACTACATTCTTTTTCAAATTTTATATTTATTATTAAAATTATTTTAAAGATTCATGAAATTATATGTTTTAGTAACTTGTTATATGAATGAAAGTCTTTATGTTTTTAAAATACACTGATTTATATATTAAAAATATTTAATATATTTTAAAATATTAAATTTAATGCAACTTATAAACATAATAGAGATACCAACAAATAGAAAATTCAAATTCAAACCACCTCCAAACTTGCTAGAGAGGGATGAAAATAAATAAACCTAATATAATTTTTAAATTTTACTTTCATTTGTTATCAAAATAACCTAATTTTAAATGTATTGATTACATTAACTATTTAAAGTAGATAAAAAAAAACTGTTAACATGATAAAATTTACTTGACTCTTTCAATAATTATAAAATTTTGTTTGAATGAATAAAGGATTATGCACTTGTGCTTGAGATAAACATATATTCCAAAAGTTATCATATGACATTATTTTTAATCATCTTGTTTATCTATATGGTAATAATATTGATACTAATACATATTGAAGACATTATTCTCTTTAACTTAACAACTTAATCTTATATTATAATTTATTTTCTTTCTGTCAAAAAACTATAATTTTTAACAGTAGTCTAATATTAATTATAAAATTCACAAATGAATTCAAACTTACCATTTTAAATTATTAAACAAAACTTTTTCTATTATTAATTATCTTCAATTTATATTTTAAAATCCAAGAGAATATGTTATTGTCTAATTAAACTTCAAAATTAATTATTTTAATTTAATTTTTAAAATATGCTATTGTTATCCCTTAAAGTTAATAAAAATAATCCATTTTATAAATTTAAATAAATTATTAATATTTAAAAATTTAGGAAATAATATCTCAAAGAAATATAGTTTTAGGATTAAATTGAACATTTATTATTTTTCATCCATGACTCCTATTTGATGTTGCAAGTCAAATCTCTATAATTAAATGCCTATAATTAATTATATATTTTCCTTTATTTTATTATTATATTTGAACTCCTTTAAATTAAATTTAATATTTTAATGGTTGTTTGAAATGATTAAAGAAACTGAAAGAGACTGAAAAAAAAAAAGTAGGCATAAGATTTTCAAATCTAAATCTGGTGTCAATTGGGATGAAGAAGTTCAAGTTGCAGTTTCCTTTACAAAACTTTGAAAAATAAAAAATATCAAAGTAATTAATTATATATCTATGATGATAAATCATTTTTATTTAACTTTTAATTTCCCTGTATTTTCCACTAATCAATTATGACTATCTTTCCTTTTTTCAGATAGACACTTTGTCCCTCTTTATTCCTTCTTTTTCTACTAAATGAAATTGAAAGAAGATAAGAAATAAATTGATTTTTATAAATTAATAAAGTAATGTGTATGCTATAGTCTCATCATGTTCCTCTCTGATTGTTAGTGTAACTTGATTTTTTATTTATTTAGGAGTACTTTAGTTTAAAAATAACCATATTGTGTTTAGGGTTTAAATCCTAAACCATTATAAAACCTAAAATTGAACTATCATTATTTTTAATTTATGTTTTGTAATGTATGTTTAAATTTTATCAAAATTATTTTTAAAGCAGGGCATTTTGATTTTTATTCTTGCATGTAGGTTGTACTGAAATTATGTTTATATTTTTAAAACTATATTTACTTTTAAATTAAATACTTATATTAGATTTTTTATTTTATAATTTTTATTTTTACCTTTAAATTAGAGTTTAATTTAAAAAAGTCAAGCCTTCGGTGCTGCTGATATAACTGGAACATATTACCAATTTTTTTTTTCTTAAATATTTTATGAAGATAAAGATTATTTTTTTCATTAAATAGAAGTGAAACTATGTTATAAATATGCTTGCAGAACCATATGATTATCTTTTTAATTTTTTATATTGATAAGTCTCTCTCATACCTATTTACATATCAACCACATCCTATTAGTTAAAATATAATAAAAATAATTTTTTAAACAGGCATCCTAAATTTATATGGATGTATAGTATATTTGGTGAACATTTTGTTAATTAGAATTGTGAGAATTAAAAATATTATTGATATTATCAATAAAAATTTATTAATAAATTTGTATTTGTTGGTAAAAATGTTATGATTAATGAATTTTATTTATGAATTTAATATTATTGATAATTATCCATAAATTTATTGATAACAAAATTAATGATTAATTTAATACTGACAGATTAAATAATAAATCTATTATCAAATTATCTGAGTGAACTTCCATTAATATTATAATTATAATAATAAAAGTTATAATAATAATATTAATAATAATCATAACCATAATAATGATAAATATAATAGTTGTAATAATAATATTAATAATAAGAGTTATAATAATAATTATACTAGTAATAATATTGTTAATAATAAAACTAATTATAATATGACAAAAAATATTTTTTACTACATAACCTCAAATAATTATAGTTAGATTTAAAACCTTTAAAATAATTAACAAAATTTAGAAATATTGGTTTACATAATAAAACATATTTACTCTGTTTTCATTATTATTTAAAATTTTGTTACAAAAATTGAAATTTCTTAACTGAGTTTAACTTAGAAAGATTTGGTTTACACAATAAAACATATTTATTATGTTTTCATTATTATTTTAAATTTTCTTAACTGAATAGGATGAATATTTTACAAATTTTAAGAGACATACTATGTAACATTATCTAAATTTTAACATAGCAATCATATCAGGATCATGATTTGGATTAAGAAGAATCAAATGATAGTAATTAAGAATCAAATGATAGTAAAGAAGAAAAACTAAATGTCTGAAACTCAATGAATTAATTAATGGACTTTGACCAAACTTGCACTCAAATTTTGAAAATGATGGTAAAGGAATAAGTTAGAGTTTTGTCTTGAAAAGGTGGGGAAAGAAGAATGACTGGAAAATATATATTGAAAAAGTGAGATTGAAGTTTTCTTATTAAGTTTCTGATTAAGATAAGTATCTTTTAATATTAAGAGTTATATATTTTATAATTTTGTGAAATGTTTATGATTAATAGATTAAAACTTGTTGGAGCTAGTGAAGATCTTCTAAATTTGATGAAGAAATTCCTTAAAGACACTAGATTCTAGGTTTGAGATAGTTCTTACTTGGTTTAGGTCTCTCATGCATTAGTTTGTGTCAATCTGTCAATTGCTTGCTTTGTTCTTAGAGTGAAAATATCATTTTAAAAACATTTTAGAAAAGTAAGTGCTCTAGATCCAAATTCAACATGTTAAATTTCAAAATCAACCTGTTAAATTTTTGACAGTTTTGGGCTGACGCGTTTTTAAAGCCTAGCAGCGCATGTTTTGGCACAGGACTTCAAATTGAATTAGCTTTTCACTGAGTTTGAAAAAGATTTGGAGAGAGTTTCTTGGAGTGAAAACCCATTGTGAGAAAGAATTACAATTGTTTTCTAAACTTATCAAAATTTCTCATACTTGAAGAAGAGTTTTGCTTGGATTTGATTGATTTGCGTGGCAACTACATTCTTGCGAAGATAAGTGTTCTTCTTTGATGCTTGTGATTGTGTTTGGCTGCTGCATTTGTGAATTTTTGAATTGTATTGTGTTCTTGGTTAGTTTATTGGTTGGGTATTGTTTAAAAAGTGTGATTAGGCATTGCAATTGAGAGAAACTTGTAATTCAATTGTTGTATTGTTGTGTTTGCATTCAAATATGCAGTAGTGTACTGCATTTGCACTGTGTGTATCTTGTGTGGTGGGAAACTGTACAAGGAGTATCAGTCTAGTCTTGTAGGATTCAAGATTGGGTATTGTGAAAGGACTGGACGTAGTCCAAGTAGTTTGGTGAACTAGTATAAAAACATCTATGTAATTTTCTTCTCTCTTACTCTTTTAAATTTCGTATTACAGTTATACCAATTTGAATTCTGCCACTAAGAACAACATGTTGAATTCTGGACAGATTTACATTGTTTCTTTAATTGGTTAAAATCAATTTTAAAGTGTTGTAATTCTATACTTTACTTGTGCTTATTAACTTGGCTTATTAGTTATAGTGTTTTGGATTTGTGAGCTCATAGGATCTGTATTTTTGGATTGAAGTCTGTCTGCTGACTTGGTGCTCTACTGTTCAATATAGCAAATCTCTTTTATATAAATTTTGGTTTTGGGAATTCTTTGATTGAAATCTGTTTCTATATTGCTGAACTGTTCGAGTGAATTTTTCATTCTAAAAGTTCTCTCATAGCTAAGGAGAGCAACAAGTATAATGCTTTCAATATCTTGTTGATCAAAATTTCAAACTCACTAATCAAGTCAAACTTCATTTCAATTTAATGTGGTAAAACGAGGGGTTAAAGACATATTATAACAAAAATATAAATTAAGGTTATATTTGAAAACAAACATATAATTAGAAAAAAAAAATTAACTTTGAACATATATTTAGTGAATCTGATTTTAGATTGTTAAGTCTCCTGATTTGAATTAAGTGCATTAACTGCAGAATTCTGATTGGGTTGTTTGCCGAAAAATTCATTCTGTCTGAGTATTTGTTCAAAGTAGAAAATTTGCATTATAAGTGTGACCATTGCTGCATCATTCTTTTGGTAATCTGGTGACATATTGATACATATTTGATTAATTATTACTTGATCATATTACTTTGGTTAGAGACATTCTTGATTTGTGCAAAATTCAGATTTATAGAATCTGTTTTTTTTTTTTTTTAATATTCCTACATTGATTTTAACCTGTTGAAATATGTTTTTAACAGGTTGTTTTCTGATACTGGTTGAAAATTAACTAAGTGCTGAAAAGGATTTTCATGTTTTTTAGATTTAACCGGTTAATAATAATTTTTCAGAAATGTCAGAATTGTTTTAACAAGCTGTTTGTTTTACTGGACTAAATATACATAGTCATATTTTAACTTGTTGTTTGTGCTTTTAACTTGTTATGCTGTGTGTTCTGTAATCATAGTTTAATAAAAATACTTATTCAAATTTTCAAGTTTTCAAAAATTTTAAATTGTTCAATTCACTCCTTTTGAACATTGACCCTTATTATTAAAAAAATTAATATTTTATTATTATTTTATTTATATAGGTGTATATTTTGTTTAGTATTAATTATAAATATATTTGCATTCATATATATATATATATATATATATATATATATATATTTATATAATTATAAGTTTAAAAATCACATACTTACCCATAAATAATCAAAGTGAATAAGTGATTAAATAATCAATTTTTCTAATTTAAATTACATTTTCATTCTTAAAAACGGATTTCAAGTTAGATATTTGTTCTAAAAAAATTGTTAAAAAAATAAATTCTGATTTATAAATAAAAAAACTCTCTTATGTAACCTATTTATTGGTTATGATAAATAATTATGAGTTGAGATTATTATTATTATATATTAAATGAAATTCTATATTTTTTAAATGACCTAATACTTTACTATGTATTAAATTATATTATTGTATCAATATATAATTCAAGTCAGGAATAATTAACAATAACATAACTAACTATATAGATAGAAATGGATTAGAATATAATTGAAACATAGAACATAAATTAAAGGAGAAAATGTGAAAAATACTTAGTTATAAGTGTATTTGCATTTAACTTTATATATTCAAATGCTTCATGTTATTCATATTTCCATATAATGTTATTTGTGTTTTTGAGTTTCTAACTAACTTTAGATTGAAAGAAGAAGAAAAGATTATATATTCAAATGCTTCATGTTATTCATATTTCCATATAATGTTATTTGTGTTTTTGAGTTTCTAACTAACTTTAGATTGAAAGAAGAAAAAAAGATGAAAGAGTGAGTAGGGACTACACACAAAGTCCGCATGTTCATTCAATAAATACAAATATTATAATACCTAACCATTCATACATATCTCCCTTCAGCAAATCAAAATAAAAAATATTCTAAAATTCAATTATATTCTATGTATAAATATCACTAAAGAGCATATAATATATTCGATAATTAATCTTAATACTCTCACTATCATACAACATTTACAATGAAGGTAACCATTAATGTAAAATAATATATATATATATATATATATATATATATATATATATATATATATATATATATATATAATAGTAATGAAAAGTTAGTGAATAAGACATCGCACATTGACAAAAAATTAAATAAATAGACACTCTATTGTATATTTTATGATAATATATGTATTTTAAATATATAGAATTAAAATTAACATAAGCATTATTAAATTTAATTTATTAAAAGAAAATAATATTAAAAGATGTGACCACAAAAACTTTGCTAATAAATAAGAGAAAAGATAATATTTTAGCTTATTTATCTACTTTCAACTCTTTTTTTATCATATAGTTATTTATTGTTCTTGAAAAAACACATTTTTATTTATTTTAGACTTATTTTATATTTTTTTGAAATAATAATAATAATAATAATAATAAAATAGTAATAATTAATTATTTTTATATTATTAGAAGCACATGTTCAAAATAAATAAGAGAAAATAGTTAAACTAAAATATAATTATTAATATTCATTTATTAAAATGTAGAAATAAAAATTTGTAACATACAAATAATGTTTGGAAGGTTATCATTCTCATTATTGGAGTGATTTTTGTTACTAAACTAAATCACTTTTTATAAGGTTAAGTTCTATATCTAATTAATGTTAATATATTTTTCTCTAACAATATCATTTATTATTATTTTCTAATATATGTTTATTATCTTATTAATCTTCATTTTCTTATTTAGAGACCAATTATTATTTTTTTCAAATATATATGTTTATTATTTTATTAATTTCATTTTTGTAGTGGGAGACCACTAAAAAGCTATATAAGCACATTACCACTCAAGGAGTAACATGCATTTCTTAATACATTTATTTTATATTATAAATATAATTTATTAATTTGATTATTAATTTTTTTCATATAAACATTCATTTCATACTTAAACAATTTATCTGGGAAGCTAGTTTCTTAGAAATGATAGTTGTAAAGTTTTCACACCCTTTAAAGACTTATATTTCCATTATAAAATATTATGTTTCTATGTATATATATTATTTCTATTATTTGGATTTAAACAAATTCTAATTCTTAATTCTAATACTAGCGGATAAAATGTTTTTAGAAACAAGTAAATTAAAATTCATTTAAATTTTTCTTTTTTTATGTTATCTTTGATATTTTATTTTTGTAACATACTTGATGAATACATATTTAATGTCCATAATGGAACCTTCACAAAATATTTTTTTAACTACATGAATAAAAGATTTTTTACTCTCTTCATCCAATATAAAAATAAAAGAAAAAATTACTTTTTTTTATTATCAATATAAAATATTGTATATTATTAATTGATAAAAAATATATTATATAACCTTTAATTTAATTATAATGAATATTAACAAAATTGTTATACATAGCCATGTAAAAAAATATTTTAAATATTTTTTTAAACTGCCTACAAATTAACTTTTTTTTTGTGTAACTAATAGTTATATTTTTTTGTCTAATAATTATATTCATGTAATGCAAAACGAATTCTAAATCATTCTTATTTATTTTTATGGGATAAAACATGCTTTTATTTTTTTAGTCACCTTTAATTCATTTAAATAATAATGTATTTATTAAAATGTGTCATGGTTACTTTTTTATTAAATAAGTGAAATATTAACAAAATTAGAAGTATAATAAACATTTACAATAATATATGTTTTTATTCTTCTTAATTATAGGATTTCACTTTGTTCTCTAAAATATTTTGTTCATTTCTTGTCAGGTAAAACTAAACTGTATCAAATTTGGTTTGAGTTGGTATCTTTATTAAGGTAATATCCCTAGGTGACAACCAATTTAACATGTATAAGTAGAGTAAACTAATGAATATTATGGTTAATCAACAATGTAAATAGAGTGAAAGCAAGTTCTTATAGTTCCTATGTCACCACCATAAAATGTCACAATGATCTTCAAATTTTACATTTTAACATTCATATTAGTTGAACAAGTATAATCTCTTCTAAATGTTAACATCATTGCAAACTTTACATTTTTAATAAAGCATTTTTCATAATCAGAATTTGTTGAGTTAATATTCGTATAACTAATCATTCAGTATATCAATCAATAAAATTGAACAGGTTAGGGAGAAAAAAAAAATGGACATGTAGCATTTAAACCTTCATTATATCAATCAATATATCTTTTATTATTTTTGTCTAAACTATTATTTGGATATTAAAGCACAATTTCCTGCTAACTTCATGTTTTTAAAAGATAGAATATGAAGAATATTATGTTTGTCATATACTATTGTTGTAAAAACGTTTTATTTTTTAGTTTTACTAAATTATTGAATTTTATAATAACTATTTTAATAAACCATATTAAAACCATTTTTTATTGATTGACTTTGAGGAAAAATTACACATGAAAACAAACGAAAAACTAAACCATAAAAAAAATTGGTACAACACATAGGAATCTACATGGTTCAACTTCTATTCTATTACCTACAATAATGGAAATGCTCTAGAAATATCATAAAACACCTTATTTTTCTTAGATTTTGATTAGGATGCTACATATTTTTCTCAGGACTGTGTAATGGTAGGTGGTCTAATTATTATTTACAAAGTGGGTGCCATCTTGGTGTGTGTAGCAGAGAAATTAAAGAAAATTGTTGTGTTATATACAAAAATTAGTTAATGTTAAGTGGTGGAAAATGCCTAAAGCTTAGGTTTTGTTTGTTGCTTGAGTTATTTATGACAAGCCTCAGAAAGTGATGCTATTGAAGGATTGGGTAAAAAATGCTTAGTTTTACTTTTTGTGGAAAATTGAATGGAGGGAATGTAAAGTAACTCTTTGATTTTTGGTTGAAGAGTACATTAATCACCATGATTTTAGAGATGTTGCATGAAACTCTTCAAGTACGCTTGATACTATTTCAGAAAAGAGAAAAATATGCATGTTTATATTTATATTTAACTTATTTCTATTTTTTTCCACATTTCTTATAATGTAAAATTACTATTTTGGATTCATCATTTCGACAGACAAATTTTTTAGTTTAATAATATATTTTTCAAGATGTGAATAAAAATATTGTTTTTTTCACTTATATTTTATTTTTTTACAAAATTAATATAGATGAAGGCTTCCAGATAAAGATATTAAATGAGATTGTCATGTATTCAAGTGTAAATGATTGATTGATATGGAGCATATTATATCTTATAATGTATTAAATAATAAATATAGGCTATAAGATTACAGTGACACCTCCTTTATAATGAAAGAAGAGGTAAATATCATTGACATGTTGTGCCTAATGGTTAATATTTAATATATGTTACTATTGATATCAGATAAAACAATTAGATAGTGAAAGAGGCCAAAAGACATCAACAATTATAAACATTATGCATTATGTCAAATCAAAGGACATAAAATGCTAACAATAAAAACAACAACTATAGGTTTAATAAACACCAAATACTTCAATAAAGCTACATAAAAATGCTCATATACTTTTATGTCTCAGTCTCTTCATGTACAAAACCTATTTTTTTAGCTCTCCTTACTAGCATGAGGGTTATGTGTATTCCTTTCCACAGAAAAATACCCTCAATAACATAGTCTTCCATAGCCTTCGTCAACCATAAACTAAAGATGGTAGATCAATTTGTTCTAGTGATCATGCCAATTTTAATGGAAAATTCTTGTATTGATTGGGTATGGGGAATACTTAATTTTTTTAAATTAGGTACGAAAATGAATATTTATATATCTCTCCCATCTTTATACTCGTCCCAATACTTATCATTGTTCTCATTTTAAATTACGAAAACACCTTTAATTTATTATATATCCTAAAAAAAATATATTAAATTTTCTTTAGTCTTTAGTTCATAACTTATTTCTAAGTCATACATTTGATTATTTTTACTTTTTTTGAAATTATTTTACACTTATTCAATTGTTATTTGATATTCTCATTTGATATTTATAATTTCTTTCTTGATATTTTACATTAAAAAAAATTCTATCATTTTGACATTTGATAATATCATTTTTTTCTTTGTTGTGATTTTTATTTTTTTATAAAAAATTATTTAGTTAATATTTAGGATTGTAAAGAGATGGGTATTTGCACAGACATAGAGATGAAACAAAAAAATTCATACTCATTGTGTGTGGATGGGGATAAGAGTAGAAGTAAAGATCAATTTTTACTTTGGGATAAGATAGTAAACCCACATTGGTCCCACCCCATTACTATCCCTAATATCAACTCCGTCCCCAAAATCCTAATACATATTCTATAAAATAAATTACATTAAAATTATATTAAACATGTAAATAATAAATGACAAGTTCTTACCACAACAAGATACTTTATTTCACTATCATCTTCATCCTGCCACCTTGAACATTTGTGTGTGCTTCTAATGGTATCACTACCAATGGAATGATATATGGTTACGAGACACAACAAAATCAATCCATATATCTTAGAATGCAAGATCTGATATGAAAGACCACAACCACATCTTGCACAACAAACTCTTGAAAACATAACCACCAACAACCTACTTTTGTTGTTGATGATTTTCCATCTCTAATTATAGAAAGATGATGTAGTATAATCTACTTATATCCATATTGTTGTAGACAGGTTCAGACAAGTGCAACTATCTCCATGTGCCCAACTTAATATACTTTTGAAACAACAAGATTTATTTAAATGAGTGAACCTCTTTGTGATCGTTGTATGGGGTAAATCAGATGATGACGAATATAATATTATCTAATTAAAATTAGACTATTCCAAACACAAATAGTCCTTCAACTTTATATCTCATTTAGAAACTACCTGTTTCAAGCCTATGGTTGGAAAGTACTCATAAATCCACACCTCTATGGTATCATGTTTAAGAAATTCAATGTAGTATACTATATGTTGACAAATGTAATCATGTTTCATATAGTAAAACATCCGTAAAAATTAACATACAACAAAGTTGCATACCATGCGAGTTTATTCATGTTTGTATAGCTAGTATCACCTAATTACTCATACATATGGGTTAGTGCAACTACCGTCCAATCATATCCTCCAATCAGGCGTAATTTATAAACAATCCCTTGTATGACACTAACTGAGGTGTCATTTTTATATGCAAAAATGATGTAACTCACCAAGTGAAACAAATAAGCTTATGTAGTAATAATCCATTACTTGTTACTACATAAACCTCTCTTAGCCAGTTTAAATGCACGTGACCACCCCTAACTACCACAACACAATCAATATGGAATGTCCCTACTAACAACTTCGTCACCCAATTATGTCTACAGTTACATAAATATACAATTGACCCATTATAAATAAGTGCAACAAGTTAAATATATAAAGTATGATGATCATCTTAGCTATGAATAAAAGAAGAATTTGTATCACTATCTCACCCCTCAACAAAGATAAAACTTATTCATTTGTATCATGCATAACTTTTATATGTTTATTTGGAAGTCCTACCCTATTCATTTTCTTATTATATTTTCTTATTATAAGATAAGAACTTTAGTTTTTCTTATTATAAGATAAGAACTTTAATTTGCCATGATCCTATAAAAGTCAATAAATACCAGTTTAATATTTAAAATTCATAACTTTATATAACATAATATATGTCAATATAACTATTTACTACTTCATCTCATAGCTGACGAGCTATATGTCCCTCACAATTAGGGAATGATGACGTATTCATTGACCCTCTTGGATTGCCATCATCCTCTTTATAAGACTCAGACTACAATGTTATCTCTTTGCTTGATAATCTTCACTAATATCACTAAAACCTCCATTTTCTTCGTTCTATAGAACCATCTCTTCTAATTTTAACCAAATTATCAGCAAATACACCAAGAAAAGTAAGAATATAAAACTATTAAACACCTAATACAAAGCAACCATTAAAAACTTCAAAACCCAATTCATAACTATATTCCAAAATGTATATTTCAGAAAGGTTATTCTGAAACACCTTTTCAGAATATTCATTTTAGAATACATTCTCGGATAGTGTGTTCCAAAACATATCATGTAATAGACATTTTAAAATGGTCATTCCAAAACACCTTTCTAATAGAACACTTTTCCATATAATACTTTCTGAAACATGTTTCTAGAATTGTGTTTATGGATTCATGTTCTGGAATGGACGTTTTAGAGAGTTCGTTTAAAAAATAACCATTCCAATACGTATTTTGTTATCCACCCTTTCCTTGAGAATTCCAAAATACTCATTCTGAAAAGTTTAGAAAAAGGTTACCTACAGTGGCGGTGACAAACTTCATGGCGAAGAAGACAACCTGGTGCTTTTCTATGGCAAAGAAGACAACCTGGTGCTTTTCTATGGCAAAGAAGCGATGAAGGAGAAGGGAGAAAAGGTAGACTTATTGTATGAAACCCGTAAGGGCATTTCTGACCTTTTGCATAACCTACGGGAATGCAGTTAGCAAACAACGGGTGCAGGAAGCAAAAGCCCAACTGAAATGAAGTATAGTGTTTACGAATAAAAAATAATTAAACGTGAATTATAGAAAAAATCTACTAACAATCACGTTAAACTTGCTCTCACGATGTTAAAACTTGGAGTAAAAAGAATTGCTTAAAAAAAATGTCAATAAACTTATTTGCTAATTTTTTCCATATTGGGACAAAAAATAAACAATTTACCAACAGCAAAAAAAGAAACATATCTTTATCTTACTTTTGGTTGCACTTGCATTATCATTTCCAAGAACTGTAACCAAACTATTCACATTACACAATAATTTACTTCAAATATAGTTCAAACTACTACCAGACATGAAAGCTTAGTATTAACAGAAAAAGAAAAAAACCAATAGATTTTAATCTTACTTCTGGTTCCATTTACATTATGCATCTGCAAATTTATCACCAAACTATAAACACTACACAACCCTTTCCTTCAAACCGACTACAACGACAAAATCTGATCAAATTCCTCAACTACACACAAATAAATGTTTCTCTCACATTCAAGAGCTGCACAAACTGCTACACATTACATATTTCATAGAGGGTTCTCACCAGGCAGATAAGAAGGAGAGCCACCCTCAACCTGGTTTTTCTTCCTATGGAAGATGCCACTAATATTAGGCAAGAGGGTCTTTTTTGAAACTGAAACCTTCTCCTTTTCAAACTTCCTCACCTCCACTGTTGTATGAGGAGGATTCTGCTTTTGAATCCTGTAGTGCTGAGGAGATGATTCTGTTGACACCTGTGTTTCAGCCAAAATTCGGGATGCGGCTTCTGCGGCCTTTTTCTGCTCTCTCTCACGCCATCTTCGGAGTTCACTCTCCACTGCCTTTTTTGCTGCTTCAGCCATTTCAGCCTTTTTCAGAGCCTCTTGTGTTGCAGCCTTGATATCCTCAATCTCCTTCTGAGTTGTCTCTAACCTTTTGAGAGCCTCATTTTCACTAGCCTTCACAGCTTCAACCTGTGCCTTGGCAGCAGCCACTTTCATGTCTGCTAATTTGTCAGACTCCTCAACTTTATGGCTTAACGAGTCAAACTCCTCTTTTGAGATTGTAATCACAGCACCAGATTCAGATGTGGATGCACGAGCAGCAGTAGTTCTTTCTGTTAACACTGTAATCTGATCGAGAGCTCTTTTCTCGGCTGCCTTTGCTGCTTCTGCTTCTTCCAGTGCCACTTTAAGCTTTTTCTCTGCTTCTGCTAATGCAAGTACGGTAACTTCAGCTTCCTTCTTCAAATCTGCTGTTTTTTTCTTCATATCGTCTGCTTCCCGCCTTGCATTTTCAGTTTCAGATGTCAGCTGGCTAAGCGTCAACATCATTTCCTCAGATACACCTCTAACTTTAGATTCTTCTGACATGCAGGCTTCAAGCTCAGACTTGCTTTTGCGGAGCTTGACATGCAGATTCCCAACAATGGATTCAGTTTCAGATTCCTTCTCCTTCAACTCAGAATGTTCTTTCTTTACATTCTCCAGTTCCACCTTGAGAGATTCCACTAAGCTTTTAAGAGAGCTTTCCTCATCTGCTACTTTCTGAAGTGATTCCTTAGCATCATCAAGCTCCAAAGTGACACTTTTCACAGAGTCCAAGTCCGATGTCCTTTTATTTTCCATTTCCTTTTGCAGAGCCCCAATTTCACTCATTCTCTCCTCCAGCTGCATTTCAAGATTCTTGGAAAGCTCAGGACTGAATTCCTTCTTTAAAGCAAGCAGTTTCATTTCAGATTGTTCCAGGGTAGCTTTATAGGATTGTCTTAGAACATCTTTCTCAGCCAAAATCATTGCTTGTTGTTGATGTGCTACGATAGATGCAAGCTTTGCTTGCTCAATTGACTCCTTTACAGATAAAATTTCTTTAGAAAGCTCAGATGCTCTTTCTGTGTTTTCCTTCAATGCATCTCCAGCTTCTGCTGCTTGCTTGAAAGCAGACTTTCTTGCATCCAAGGATGAATCATACTCTTGTCGAGTCTTGCTCAATACTTGCTTTGCTGCATCAAGTTCTGTCATGACAGATGCATACCTTTTTACTGCAGAATCCAATTCTTCCTTCCAAGCACCATCTGTCACGTCAGGGATACCATACTTTTCTTCTGCAAGTTGTTTTGCCTGACTCTTTGCAGCTTCGGTAGTCTTGATTGCAAACTCCCTAGAATCACCAATAACTTTTATCTTCTGTGTCAGATCCTCAACTGTCCTTTTAGCCCTTTCAAGCTCCACAAGAGCTTGAGCCTTGGTAGTTTCAGCATTCTTTACTTGTTCCCTTAACTTGTTCAGCTCTTTTTGGGCTACATGAAGTTGTGTCTCCTTGGCCAATACTCTCTAGTGAAAGAACAAACTTGTAAATTGCAAATTGAAAAGGACAGAATTCAATGAAATCTAATCTTGAAAGAAGGAGATAGAAACTTATTATTGGATAACCTAATTTAGTGGTCAGAAGTTAGATCAGCTGGTGTTGTGTAGCTAGAACATAGTGGTGTACAACTAAAACAGATTGCCATGGTAATTGACTATCTAAAATGGGGAATATAGATTTGCATAATGTTACATAGAAAATGAAATGTTGCCCTTGGGTATATTGAAACTTATACAATTCATTCTTGCACAAGAGATGCCATCTTAAATGATAAACACAACATCTTCCTGTATTCAGATCTTTAAAAAAAAACTGGACAAAAGCTTATAATTTTGTAGTGTACTTTTAATATCTTTCAACCATTAACATTGTTGAGAAACCTGGAATTCTTGTTTCAGATTCCCATATGTTATATATATGTGTACACAAATTTTCAGTAGAACCATTTTAGGAACCTGATTTATCCACCAAACCATTTATGTAGTCAAGCTGAGAATAATCATTGTTTAAATAAAGCTAAACTATTGAAAATGCTATCAGAAAACTCAAAGTAGTTAAAACTGAAAGGTGTTAACACTCTCAAAACAAAAGGTTTGTAAAAAGAAGCACAGGGTCTTCACTTTTCAGGGGGAAAAAGTGAGTAGAAAAAGGGAAATTCAATGACTTAATATATTCTAAATTTTGAAAGTCTACTGTTAGACACGTGAACATAAGGATGACACCATGAAGAGTATTGAGAATGGGGTAAGCAGCCACTTCAGTTCCTGAAAGTGGGAGGCACTGTCATATTAGTCCTGAAAGAAAATGTTAAATAAGTCCCTAAATTTAACAATCTAAAGTCATTTTAGTTCTTAAATATATTTAATTTTATCACTTTAATAACACAATTTTTTGAATTTTGGCCAAATATGATTGTCGATTTCACTTTTAAGAACTTTCTTTTCATTTCATTCAGTTCAGAGACTAATGTAACCACACCTTACAAGTTTAGGACCAAAGTGATCGTTTACACATTCACAATGTTCATTCTATCAAGCCACAGCATTACAGAACGATGATGGCACTGATAGAAGGAGATGAAGGATTTGAGGATGTGTGTATGCGTAAGGGGAAGAAATAGAGCGTTAAGCATGATATGAGTATGGTTTTGGGGCCTCTGGTCATAAAGGTTTGCTTACGTTCTATGACTTATTCCGTTCAAGTTTTTTTATAGAGAGAAAGAGGGAGGATACCCTTGTATGCAGAACTGAAACTTATACCATAGTTTTATCAGTGCAGAGAAAATTTCCAGAGGTGCTCAATAAAATTGGGTCTGCATTTTCAAGTCAATAAGGACAACTAGTCGGCATTGTTATAGAGTGAAGTCCCTCCTTGCAATGGAGAGAAACTCAGGACAATAAAATAGTGTAAAACTTTTAAGTAAACCGGGTAAATATCTGCTCCATCAAATGCATATAATCAATCTTTCATAATTCTTTTTCTCCTCTTATTAATTAAAGTGTTAAAAAGACTACCTTGAAAATCATACAATGTTTATGCAACACCATGCAACTCTCAATGTAACATGGTTGTGGTAGAGAACACATACAAGTACAAAAAGAACAACTACCTCAGCAGAATAAGGTTTTGCCTTCTTAATCATTGGTTTTTCACCAGAGAAAGCACCTTCACCAAATAGTGAGACAGCATCTTTAACAGACTGAAAAGGTGCGCTGGTGTCAATCTCTCCAACCTCAGGTTTTGGATTAGGAGACTCAGTAGCACTTTGCCGGATTTTTGCTACCATTGTGTCTTATAATATTAAGTAGTTTGAAACCAACCTGTTGCAAACAACAAGTTAGCAGAAAGATATTAAGATAAATGAGCTAGAAAATTATAAACGTCAAAAAAAAAAAAAAAAAAAAAAAAAAAAAAAAAAAAAATAAAAAAAAAAAAAACAAAAAAAAAAAAAAAAAAAAAAAAAAAAAAAAAAAAAAAAAAAAAAAAAAAAAAAAAAAAAAAAAAAAAAAAAAAAAAAATCCGTATTTTAAGAATTTCTAGTCACACAGACAAAAGAAGACCAGTAGAAAACCAAGTTAAAGAAGCAAAATTCCATATACCAAAAATCTATCACAACAACTTTGTGATGGGCACAAGATCATTCTCCACCAAGTGGAAAAAGTAAAAACTTAATGTTGTGCAGTGTCAAGAATCAAGAGACATGATAGAACCCTAAAATCAGTAATACAACCGGAACATGGGTATATTGAAACAGTAAGATTCCCTCTCAAAATACTTTTGAGTTTTGAACTGTCATTATCAATAGCTTATTTTGGATTAAACTCCAACAGCCTTCAAGATTCCAGAATACCTCCCAGTTCCATCGAATTAGAACCTTAAAAAAAAAAAACATACTCCTCACATAACAACCAACTTTTATCCACACTAGAAACCCCTCAATGCATAAGTATAAACAAACCAAAGAATCAAGCATATTGCACAATGCATGTTAAGAGTCCATTCACAGAACCAAAATGAATTGAGGAGTATGCAGTGCAAATAGGCTCCACACACAAAATGCAAAGATTTCAGGCAATCCAATACATGCAAAAAAATACTACCGCAACACTTCAAAATCCACAATCAACTTTCTTTCCAGAGGGTTTTCCAGTCCAAACAACCCGCTTCAGAATAAAAAGACCAGAAAAAAAAAATTATCGAAAAATTATTTTCCAAAAACATGAACAGAAGTTTGTCCGACCTACACGGCAGACTGGAGAACATTGCAATTCAAAAGCCCCTCAAGTCGCTCAAAACGACCCGAAAAGGACAGAAAAACATCATCAACGCCGCAAACAGAGCACGAATCGAAACGACAGCCAACGAAACAAAAAAGCGACGAACGACAAAAACAAACGAAAAAACCGAAAGCAGCTTCTCCAAACAATTCAAAAAAACCCAGAATCGCAAAACCAACAAAGCCTCCACCTTCACAATATCCCAAATGAAATTCGCAAAAAAAAGCAAAAAAAGAAGAAATAAAACCTCACCTCCCACGGCCTCTTCACAAAGCTGACTCCGAAAATTTGGAAAAGTTCCGATATTGAATCCCTCCAGAGAGAGAAAGCGAAAGGTATTAGAGAGAGAAAGTGATGGGTGGGTTTGAAAAATCCGAAAGCTGTTCAAGACAAATTTTTTGTTTCAGCTGTAGTCAAGTTCAAAGAGATGAGAGTGCGGAATCCCGTGCACCCGTTCGCATTTTAAGACTCTCCCTTCTCCTCTCAGAGCGTTGTACCCCTGTTCTTTTTCGTGAAATGACTCTTTTGTCCTTGTGGCATGGCTCGAGGGTTCGCCACGTCATCGGTGGCACCGTCCAAGAAAACACCCTCAGGTGACGATGACCCCAATAGGACAACGAAAGAGATGGTGAGAGAAATAAACGTTTTAGACAGCAAAAAGGCAAATTATTTTTTCTTTTTTTTTTTTTCATTCCTTGTTTTTCTAATTTTGTCTCCAATAATTGAGAGAAAATAGATTAAAGTAGAAAAGAAAAAAAAAGTACAAGAAAATCAATCAAACAAAGCCTCAAATTCTTACACATGTTAATCTCACAAGTTTAATTTTTTTAACCTACATTTTGTGTGACATGTGATATCTTAATGTTAGGGTTATTAGGTAGTTGTTGGTGAAGTACTTGGAAGCATTTGTTTTGTAGTTTATAGTTTTTGTATTCTTTTTGAATTAGGGTTCTTTGGGTGCCGAAAGGTGAAACCTTACATGATAACATGATATTATACAATTCATACATCGCTTTCTGATCTCTGATGAAGCTATTTGTGGGGTTTGGATAGTGCCATATTGCCCTACAATTGGATTTTGTAGGACGTTAAACCCTATACTATTCTCACACTTCCTTTATTATTGTTGTTTCTTTCCCCCATCTCCTTATCATCATGAGCATGCCCTCAAAAAATAATTACTATGTCCCATCATTTTGTCATTATGGTTATTCCTTTGCCTTTTCTTTTTCTTAAATTGCTTTTGTTTATAAGTACCACTCCAAAAACATGTGCAGAGAAGAACAAAAGTCTCTCTTTTTATGCTGTAAAATACTATCTATCATCAAATGTTTTTTCATGCAAATGTTAATATTTGATAGAATAAAAAATTGTAAGTAAAAGGTGAAATTTAAAAGTAGAATAAAATTTTCACTAGTGTAATAATGTACGTTAGATACATTATTACCTGTGTTGAATTCTCCTACACTAGACTCAAGGCTTTTTTAGATCAATAATAGTATATTTTGATATATTTAGAGAATGACTTTGTTTTGAAGTATCATAACTTAATTACCACCACTTGTCTTTAATGTTAACTTTTATTCAATGTTTAAAACCGTGGGCCAACACGTGGGTTGGTTAGTAAGCCTATTCCTAGACAAATTCTTTCTTTGTTGTATCCTCTTTATGCATCTTCATAAAAAAAAAAAAAATTCAAATTACTCATCTCCAATGATCAAAATGACCTTGAGGTGTCATTTACAAAATAAAATGACAATCGGATGATACTCTATCCGGTTCATAAACTTTCAAATTGATAATGTCGTTATTCACCGTCGAATATCACTCAAATCATCAAATTAACCACTCAACTCTATAATACATTTTACAAATTCCTCATAAACATACAAAATTACTTACCTACAATTTTATTGAAACTTTAATTGAAAATTCCAAAAAAATAACCTCCTAGAACAGTGGTGGGTAAAAAAAATGTTTCGGGGACAAGGTTACGAAGATGAATGAATGAAAGATAATGCTGACTTTTTCAATTTTTAAGTAAGACTATATGAGTAATTTCATATTGACTATGGAGGTGTAGGAAGAGAGTATGGAAATGGAGGAAAAATTCAAATTCCTATATCGATTCTTAAAAATGTTTTCAAAAGATAATTACTTTATGTATTTTTATGATTTTTTTTCATGCACCTCCATGGATGGAGTGTGTAAAAAAAAATTATCTTGAGTAAAATTATATGCGTCACTTAATTTTATGTGATCTACCTAAAATAGCTCAATTTTATTGATTTTTTTAATTGTAGTTGTTATCTACTGTCACCATTATTAATTGTTGTGACTTACTATTGTAGGTGTTGTTATAAGTGATGAAGTTGTTTTACTATTATTGTAGGTGTTGTTATAAGTGATGAAGGTGTTGAAAAATCATATTTTGATTTATATTCTTTTGTATTTATGTTGTGGATGATACATTGGGTTACTTTGTATCGTAAAATTTGGGAAGTAACAATCCGCAATATTAATTTTAACTTATAAAAGTTAATTTAAAAAGAAATCTGTTCTAAATATTTTTATAGAGAACTAATCTAAATGTTGTTGTTAAGTTAACGAAAAGAATCTAACTTATCATATAATTCTTAAAATTTATTTTTAATGACTATGAATGTTATAAAACAGTATTAACAATTTTACTCTTGTAATTATATAGAAGAAAATTATTCTCATTTTTATATTAAAAATAAAAATGTTTTCATGTATAGTTTTTCATTCATTCTTCTGCTTTTTAAAATATTTTCTATGTGGTGTGTTGTGCTACAGCATTGTTTAGACCCTGTTAAATAAGTAGTGGAAGAAGCTAATTATTGTCTGAGCATAAATGAAATTGACAGATTTACATTTTGATTTCAACTTAAACATGTTAATTATTTTCCATTTTATTTTAAAATTTTAAATACAAAAATAAAAATAATGAGATAGTGATATTCACCATTTCCCATTCTAAAAAAATACTTAATTTTATTTTTCTATGTAACCTTCGCAATTTATTTTTCAAAATCAGTTTTACTTTTCTATCTTCCGCACAGTTTTACTTTTTCTCATTACGAATTTTGCACCACATGTAAAATGGTATTCGCCACTCACAAGTTAGTTTCTAAAGTACAAATATTTATTTCTTGATTAAAATATTCAAACAAACTTGCATAAAATAGTTTAAATAAAAAAATAAATAGCTTTATTATAGATTGGACATATAACTAACATGACTACATATTTCCATTAATAACAACCAAACCTGTGTAACTCACCTAACTAGACATATAACTTTTATAGATAGACACATGTACAGAAAGATACATATAAAAATTTATGTTTATATCTTAATCTCTACTAGTAAATACTAATTAGTAATAAACTAAAGCACTAATACATCAACTATATATTAACTATTTTTTAATCATTAATGATATTATACTGTGAATAATCAAATATTATAGACATAGTTTTTTATTATGTATTTATTATTTCATTTATTTTTCAACTAATTTGAGCGTTAAAATGTATTTGTAAATATGTTTATATTAAATATGAGTATATGGGACAAGATGTTATATATTAAACCTCCTTTTAGATGAGTGCATATAGAGTCTAATAACTTAAAATGGTCTTATATAACATGTTGCTTAATAGTAATATTTATTGGGTTAGATGTAGTTATATTTTTTTTCTTATCAATTGATGTACAAACAATTTTGTCTGTAAGTATATAGTTTAATTTACAAGTTCTTAAATGTTTCAAACTACCTCATAATTATCTTTTTTTTTCTTTATTTAAGAGTTTTTAGTTTACAAGTAAAAGTTGATGTACATTTCCACAACATAATTAAATAGAGATAACTTTTTTTTGTTATTTTTATTTAATGTTTTTTTTTCATCTCTAAAGAGATTTCAAATATATTTAATCTTTGTTCACAATTTTACTTGTACTGTCGTTTACATATTTAAACGGGACATGCTATGCTTGAAACCTAAACCTCTGTCAGGAAGATTTTTGATACAGGAGACAAACTGTATTTGCTTAAGCCACAAACCATTGGCTCTAATATCACTTGTTGGAAAAATCTGAAGAGGCAATACTGGGAAGATCAAACAAGAATAAGATAAGAGCCAAATTACATAAGAGAATAATGTCACATTCAACCCAAAACCTTAAGACATTAAGTTTGTTGATTTTTTTTTCGTATATTACTCAATTTTCTTTTTTCAATTTAATGACAAACTTAGACTCACACTTAAATACCTAATAACCTTCTTATTTTGTATATATTGTAGCATGGATTGATTGATTGTCATCAATGTGAATGATAATAAGAGTTCCTTACTTACATACATACACTAAACATATTACAAATCAATCCAATAACATATATATTGTCAAACTAACACTAAAGCATATAAAACTAAACATATTACAAATCAATCCAATAACATATACATTGTCAAACAAACACTAAAGCATATAAAACAAATATTTGTACGTGGAGAGACCCTAAACCTTAATTAACTCTCACAAAGTACCATGAAATTAAAAAAACTACATAATTAATTACATAAACAACTAAAATTAAAATAAAATAATATTTTAATCTCACCATAAAATTTTAAATAAAACATGATAATAACAATCAAAGGATCAATAAATGAAACTCACCTTAAGAACTGAATAGAAAACCAACCCAGTGCCCAAACCAATAACAAAATCACAACAAGCACAGCACAATCATCACTCTGTTAACAATAATAAATGGCAGAAATTCAATCTTAAAATCTTGCAAACGTTTAACCAAAAAATCTCACAATGCTTTTGTCTTCTATTTTCATAAAATAAGGTATTTTCCAATTCAAAAAGTGAGTGAAAAGACTACACATATTCATCTCAACTTATATACATATCACATCTCGCTCCCTCATTCATCAGACTAATCAAATATTTGTCATTTTATTTAAACAACATTAGAAAGTTCAAAAACACTAAAGAACTATATTAAAGATTTGTGAAAAATATTGAAACTAAAAACGATATTAAACTAATAAAAGATTACGGACAATACGACTCCATTAAATAAAATAAGAAGAAGATATATCACTAATTAGCGACACCATATAAGAAGAATATATATCACGATCTTATAAAATCACTGTAGGCTTTTTAAGAACAAATTAATTGAAATTTGGAACAATAATTTATCACATTCCAACTGTTCAAAATTATTTCTAAATAAAATAAAAAAACTACGAGTGTTTTGGTTCGAGTTTTTGCAGGTAAATAAAATGATTTAATGGTGATCCTCGATCGTCAAAGTTGAAACATTCTTTATGTCAATTTGCGGGTCTTATGGTTTGACCTTGCCATCACATAATTAATAATTAATAATACTATTGTGACAACTTAATTTTATTTTAGTAAATAAAATTTATTTTTAAAGAAAAAAGTGTATTTAATTAATTAATTAATAAAAATATGAAATAAATGTTTTTTAAAAATAAACCAGCGAGCTCCATCACCTTTGCTTCCGACGTCTTCAATAAATAATATTTGGGTGCTTTTATTGATGTTAAAGAGTATTTGGTGGGTGTTTTTGTTTGCATGAAACGCATATGGGTATTTCTGAGTGCACCTGTAAATAAAGTTTTGATTATGAATAAACACCATAATGCCTGAACCAGAATGTTTTATGTTTTAATAATGCTTTTGTTACTTAATATTTGACACCACTGTTTCACAAAACATTCTTCTTACAGCTATTTTTTTAATAAAATATTATAGTATAATAAAATATATATTTTTTAGTTGTAAAGTGAACTTAGAAGACGTGTATGTCAAAAGTATGGGCACTCTTTTTCTAGATAAAAGTTTTGACACTTTTTTTTTTTTTTTAACATGGTTATGTAATTCTTTTAATATTAAAGAGTTATTATTTCCTATGTGTATCATTATACCCATCATCTCATGTCTAGTGCTTATAATTTTAGATATCTATATAGCTGAACACGTCACTTTATATTTAATATCTAATTATTTAAAAATCAAATAAAATCATACGATTATATAAATAATTTTCAGTATGAATACACTATTTCATATTCAATGCAAGTTATTCTATATTTTATTCTGATCTTTACAAATTTTTTTTCGTCTAAATTCATACAACTTACACTATTTTTGTTTATTATACAATTTGTAAGAATATCAAAATATCTGATCGTACTATCTTAGTTAAACTATAAAAAATGTAAAAATTTAAAAAATATTAACACAAACAATTTTTTATTTTTTTTACAAAGAACTACTTGATTTTTCATATCTAGAATAAAGTCAATTATTGTCCGATCTAAATAAATTTTTTTTTTTTTTACCAAATAAACATATTAAAAAATTACATTTTTTATGGTTAATTAAGGATAACCATCTCACCAAGACTTACTTATTTTTATTGTTAGAACTACACAATGAAAATTAAAAGATGATTTATGAATATATAATAATATATCTATTATTTTTTACTGGTATACATTCGTAATATTCCTTTTTATTTACTTAAAAAGAATTGACTTTTCTTGATATTTAAAAGTTGTAAAACTAGAAATAAAAGAAAGGGATAAAATGTTGTGAGACTTGTGTTATTTATTAGATTGTGTGAATAGCCATATTTATGTTTTTTTTTTTTTCTCACCTGCTTTTATTTTTTCAGTAATTTTAAAAATATATTATTAAAATAGAACTTTAGAAATAAAAAAAAAAACGTATTGATGATGTCATTCCTGATGATAAATGCTCATTTATCAGCTTGGTCATTTAAACAGCCACCCAATTCTGCTTTTTTATCCTTAAAAAATATGGCACACACAATAACAAAAAGTCAATAATGTACTAACCACGTTCAAATGTTCATTTGTTTATAATGGTTGCAAAATATGAATGCAATGCAATTAATAGCACAGAATAATAACAGTAGAACAAGACATACAGAAGTATCAGAGTTATGGAAATCATGCAGCACAATCCACTGTTTGAGACAAAGAAGAGCAGAGGAAGACTCATCTATAGGTCCTTTGCATTTTCATTATCTGTGTGCATATGCTTCATATGGATTTACAGATTGAGCCATATAATAGATGCAAAGGGTGAAGATGGCAAATGGGCATGGCTTGGTATGCTTGGTGCTGAACTGTGGTTTGGCTTTTACTGGATTCTCACTCAGGCCTTCAGATGGAACCTTGTGTTCAGACAACCCTTCAGAGACAGACTCACTCAGAGGTGCCACCTACTTATATTTAATTTATTTTTCATCACTTTCTAATTTTATAAATATTTCTGGTTGAGATTCTGTGTTGATCAAACTAATTAAACAATCTAGATGCACTCATTATTAGTAATATCAACATGAGATTTTATCTTATGATGATAGCAAGTTATGAGTTAAGAATGAACTAACAGTGCTATTGATGATGAATTAATCCTTAAGGATTGGTTTAAGGCTCATCAATTCTTAGAACTTATATGTTGGTCAAAAAAGAAAAGGCAATGAATATGTTGGTAACATTTTTTTGCTCACATATATATTTCATATGAACCATATATTAATTTTATGCTATATTACTCTCATTTCCCTTTTTAGCTTTCTTGCCAAATATAATAAAATCTATCAGGGTAATAGGTATGGCAAAGTTTCACATTGATATGATATGACACATAATTGGAAAATTTATGTGTTTTTTTGAACAGATATGAGAAAAAGTTGCCAGGAGTGGACATATTTGTGTGCACAGCAGACCCTGATATTGAGCCACCAATGATGGTGATTAATACAGTGCTATCTGTTATGGCTTATGACTATCCAACTGAGAAATTGAATGTGTATCTCTCTGATGATGCTGGATCTCAAATCACGTTCTATGCTCTACTGGAGGCATCAAACTTTGCAAGACATTGGATTCCATTTTGCAAAAGGTTCAAAGTGGAGCCAAGGTCACCAGCTGCATATTTTAAGAGTATAGTCTCATCAGGTTACTCTAGTGATTCTGATCAAGTCAAAGAGCTAACAGCTATCAAGGTACACAATTAGTTAATTATTCCATCTCAATTATTTAATTCATAGCAATTTAATGCAGATATAAAGTATTTATCTTAAGTCACAAGTCATGTAAACTCTTGAACCAAATTGAATTAGACATCCTTAATTGGACCACTAGTCAATTGATTATATGTGTCTGGTCTTATTTAATTTTTATATGACCATACATTGTAAAAAACTTGTATTTGTTCCTCTCTTCTTGAATATACACAACTTTTTCAGAGAAAATATACGTAAATTTTAATATGATCTCACTTATTTAAAATTTTTGAGGAAGGAAATAGTCACAATTTTCGTATGTATGAGAACTCAGCATTCATGAGAGGTGAAAATTCAACATGAATCATTGATCCATTTCAAGAGGCCACAGTCCTAGCCATTAATGGTTATGATTTTCAGAGTTTGATTCACAATATAAATTAGTTTGATTAGTTTATTATAGGTTGATCTCTTAAAAGAAGTTTATTTTCAGGTTAAATACATAAATTCTTTGAAAACTTTTGTTGCATGAATAAGATATAATTGTTATAGTCCTCTAAATTTAATGATGTAGAAATTGTACCACGAAATGGAAAGAAACATTGAAGATGCAACCAAGTTTGGTGAAGTACCCAAAGAAGCACGTCTAAAACATAAGGGATTTTCTCAGTGGGATTCATATTCTTCTCGACGTGACCATGACACAATTCTTGAAGTAAGTTAATCAACTTCAATTTATTTCTTAACACTGATGAATTCAAATAATTGAGTGCATTAGCTTTTGACATTTATCATCATCACACACCCCCTATTGCTCATGTTTTGTTTTTCTTAATAGATACTACTTCATGAAAAGGACCCTGAGAATTCAAAAGGTGTAGATGGATTCCTTTTACCAACTCTAGTGTATTTGGCTCGCGAGAAGAGACCCCAATACTTCTACAACTTCAAAGCTGGAGCTATGAATTCATTGGTATAAAATATATACAATTCTTTCATAGTGTTAGTTTATGTATTTTGATCAATCTTTCATCTGTATACTTGTGTAAATTTATGTAATTCTTTGGTATGAATGCATGCAGTTAAGGGTGTCTTCGAATATTAGTAACGGGAAAATTGTTCTAAATGTAGACTGTGACATGTACTCAAACAATTCAAAGTCTGTGAGAGATGCTCTCTGCTTTTTCATGGATGAAGAGAAAGGTCACAAAATTGCTTATGTGCAGTTCCCTCAGAGTTTTGAGAATGTCACTAAGAATGATTTATATGGGAGTAGTCTAATATCAATATCAGAGGTGAGTAATCTGTGGCATGATCAAGATACTCATTTTGGATATCTTGTATTAAAACAGTTTTAAGTGTCCTTTGTTCTGTCATGTTATGTTTAAACATCTGCATATAAATTTGTTCTAATGAAAGCAACTCCTTATTTTTGTTATTTGTGTTCAATTTTGTTTCAAAGACAAGTGCATCTCATATAAAACTACAGAGCCTAATTTTAAGCTATTATTGATGATGATCAATTAGTTATGCACCTTTTGTATGCACAATTAATTTGTTATGCAAAAATAGGTGGAGTTCCCTGGTGCAGACGGTTGTGGTGGTCCTTTGTATATAGGAAGTGGCTGCTTTCACAGGAGAGAGTCTCTTTGTGGATTGAAATTCAGTGATCAATATAGGAATGACTGGAATAACAGTGAAGATTATCAGTTTAAAGAAGCGAGCCTGAAGGAACTGCAAGAAGAATCAAAGACTCTTGCAAGTTGCACCTATGAGGAAAATACACTATGGGGAAAAGAGGTTCCTCTCCCTCTCTCTAACTCAAACAAACATATGCACTTCTTACAATGTTAACTTCTTTTTTAGCTTTCTCTTCTAAAAGTGTTTGTGGTCGATTTCTCTATATAATGTTGCTTCTTGCTGCAGATGGGTTTAAGGTATGGTTGTCCAGTAGAGGATGTGATAACAGGATTGGCTATTCAGTCCCAAGGATGGAAATCAGTGTACTATAATCCACCAAGAAAGGCTTTCTTAGGGTTAGCCCCAACAACCTTGCCTCAAACACTTGTTCAACACAAGAGATGGTCTGAAGGAGACTTGCAAATTTTGCTTTCTAAGTATAGCCCTGCATGGTATGGTTTTGGGAGGATTAGTTTGGCACACCAAATGGGATATAGTGTTTATTGCTTATGGGCACCTTGCTGTTTTGCAACACTATATTATTCTATCATCCCTTCATTGTACCTCCTTAAAGGCATTCCCTTGTTTCCAAAGGTAACAAACAATGGTCCTTCTTACATAAATTCATTTCACTTTATTTTTTCACACTTTGGGATATCAATATGCTGTGATTTGTAATGAGATGTTCACTTTGGCCCTTTGGGAATAGAAAAGGCAAAACAAAAGTGGAAAAACATGCCATTTTGTGATCATGCATGTGCTTTTTCTAAACAAATACATCATCATAATTGAGCATGCATGTGTTTAACTAATTGTTGGTGGATTTATCAGATGTCAAGTCCATGGTTCATACCTTTTGCATGGGTCATTGTTGGGGAAGCCACTTATAGTTTGTTGGAGTTTTTCTTCTCTGGGGGCACATTTCAAGGTTGGTGGAATGAGCAAAGGATATGGCTGTACAAGAGAACAAGCTCTTATCTATTTGCCTGCATTGACACCACCTTGAAGCTTTTTGGCTTCTCAGATTCAACTTTCATAATCACAGCTAAGGTTACTGAAGAAGAAGCTTCCAAACGGTATGAGAAGGAAATAATGGAGTTTGGAACCTCCTCTCCAATGCTCACTGTGTTAGCAACTCTTGCATTGCTCAATTTGTTCTGTTTTGTGAGTGTGTTGAAGGATGCAGTCCTAAAGGAAGGTGGCTTTGAAATTTGTGAGACAATGGTCTTGCAAGTTCTGTTGTGTGGATTTTTGGTTCTCATCAATTTGCCTATATACCAAGGACTTTTCTTAAGGAAGGACAATGGAAGATTGCATGGTTCTGCTGCCATCAAATCAATATTAGTAGCACTGTGTGTATTCATCTCCTTTTAGCTTTGCATTGCCACCCTATAGTGTTTTTATTTACACATTCAATTGGATTTGCCAACATTCCAAAATTTTGTTAGGAGTAAGAAATTCTTACTCATAAGATGAAATGTCTGTTTAGTCTCTGAAACACAAATCCATATAATAATGTTCATCAACATTGATTTGCAAAGGATTGAGTATTCCTCATTTCTCTTGATAGCTCATCTCACTTTGATGTGTTTAAACTTTTTTTTTTATATAAATAAATTGTATGAGTAAATTATTTATGGGCTTTTACTGTATATCAAATTGTATTTTTATCCATATTAAACTATTAATTTTCGAATTATTATTATTATTATTTTCCATTCCCAACTTGTAGAAGCTTATTCTTTAATACTTATACGTGTACTAAATAGTTTATTTTATACAAGGTGTAAATTAAAATATTTGCTTTGTCATTCCATTTGACACTTCTAATCAACATTGTCCTTTGATAACCTATGAAGTTATTAAAGGTTAGTATGTTTACCAATCAAATTTAAATCATGTATTTTTTTTTTTAAATTAAGATATTAAAGTAACAATGTATATTGGCCATCTACCAAGTCATTAAAAGGTTAATATCTTTATTAATTAAATGATGTTTTCTTTAATTTGTTAGATATTCTATCCTCCAAAAATAAACAAAAAAAGAATGAATTTCTCTAAATAAGTTGAATTAAATGTTTGTGCGTTAGGATAATGCTTGTCATTAGGCTAAGTTTTCATTTGATTAAAAGTTTCATTTGACAATTTCGAGTTCATTTAAGATAATACCATCAGGGTTAATAAGAGTGACTTGAAATCTTCTTTTTGTTTTTGCATATTAAATTTGTTAAAATAATATCATTAAGATGAATTGTTATATTCGAAATTTGTCTATCGTGAAGTTTATACCTCCATCACCATTTTACCTTGAAAAAACATCCAAGTATATTGGAATTTTAAATTGGATTAAATCTAATTTAATTATATAAGCAGACTTGTGTATAAAAAATCTTGTCTTTATATATTTTTTTTCAGGCTTTGTTTGTTGACATGAACGTTAATTTTTTTTTTCCAATATACGTTATCTTTCTACTATTGATGGGTTTGATGTGTGGGTAATATATATATATATATATATATATATATATATATATATATATATATATATATATAAATATAACTTTTTCTAATCAATCTATGATAATTTTTTATGCCCTGATAGAATTTATTTGAGTTGTAGTTAACTTTATCTATAAGACTTTTTAGCAATATTTATTAAACTTAATTAATTAAAATTTGTTAGTTAACAATTAGTGTGTTAGTGTTCACTTCGACTTGGTTTGAAATGATTTGGATAGATTTTGAGCTCAAAAGTCGGCAATCTAAATATTAAAATAATGAATGCTAGTATATGATTTGGATGTGTTTGAAAGTCTATCAATTTGGATGTGTTTGAAAGTTTATCAATCCAAATGAAATGGAGTTTAGATTAATTGAATCATTCACCTTACATACACATCCTTGAACAGTTATTACAAAACTAAATTACAAATTTAAATTTAAGTTACATTATAAGTCTTGACTAGTTCTTCCATGGTTATAGATATTTTAATTACCTATTTGTTGATGAGATATAAATACTCATAACTTATTAATTGATATAGTTAATTTTATTTAAATACTTTTTTTAAATTAAGTAATCAGAATAGAATTATTAGTTTGATAAATATTATTGTTTAAAATTTTTAATTTTATATATTACATTTTATACAATTTATTTAATTTTTTTGAGAATAATATTTATTTTTTTAATATTTTAGTAAACAATTTTTTTGAATTGTATTTTAAAATTAAATTTTTATTTGATTTTATATTTTAAAGACTGATTTTTAAATAATTTTATTTAAATAAAAAAATATGTGAGTATACACGTCTAAAAAGAATCTGAAGATATTTTTTAAGTAATAAGAAGAATTAAAAAAAAAAAAAAAAAAAACAAAAAAAAAAAAAAAAAAAAAAAAAAAAAAAAAAAAAACTGTAAGCACTAACCATAACCATCAACTTGATATCCCTGATAGTGCATGAGAACCAATAAATTATGTAGAAAACGAAATGCTTATCTCGGCAGTGTCGTGTGGAAATGCAGATAAGTTCTTGAAGTTGTACTGATTTGACCAAACATACCATCACAAAACCATCACTCCAAGGTTTTAGTAGTAAGAAATAGTTTTGACAAAAAGAATTTAATCAAATTTATTACTATATCAGTGATCTAATTACTTTGTCTTGTTCTATGTATTGTCTATGAGTACAACATTATTTAGATTACCATTATATTTCAAAACATTTCAGAGAAACTAAAGTATAGGAATAGATTTTTTAATAAAATAAAGAATAAATTTAAATTTTCTATTTTTTGTCTATTTAAAATTTTTATGTGTTACAAGTTTATTTACTTTCCAACCTCACATAATAACATCTTAAAAGTATTCTTAAAAATGGTCATGAGTGATTTTTTGTTGGACCAAACATTGTTATCATTTATCAACAAGAAGCAAACTTTGATGAAGTTAAGGTAAAAAATTTCCAAGAACTCTCTCTCATTTGCTAGGAATAGACATTTTGAGGTGAAGGAACAGAGTAGAATTGCCTTGTTTGACCACGTACGTAAATCGAAGAAAAGTGATAAATTATATATCCATTTGACCCTTATTTTATTTAATAAAATATTATATAATAACAAAATAATAATTTATTTCAAATGTCAGTATTTTATCGAGTGTACTGTGAAGGACTGTAAACAAATATCACCCACAAGAATCGTATGAAGTTGAAACTCTAGCCATGGCTGTTCACTGAAACAAAGTGTTGTGTATTATATAACAAGTAGAAGAATTAATAAAGAAGAGAGTAGAAAGTAATAGAAGAGATGGCAGAGGAGGAGTGTGGTCCATTGTTTGAGACAAGGAGAGCCAAAGGAAGGTTGTTTTACAAGGTCTTTTCTTTGTCATTGTTTGTGGGGATTTGCTTCATTTGGATTTTCAGAGTGAGTCACATACCTACAGAAAGTGAAGATGGGAAAAGGGGTTGGATTGGCTTGCTTTGTGCTGAACTATGCTTTGGTCTTTACTGGCTCCTCAGACACCCCTTCAGATGGAACCTTCTCTTCAGGGAACCCTTCAGACATAGACTATCTCAAAGGTTTTCTTCTTTCATTCATTCACTCACTTCTTCTACACCTTTTTTCACTACTCTACTATCAAAAAAGATCCAAACTTTACCCCATCATCATCCAAAACCATAACAAGATTTCTAAAGCTTCAATCTTTCTCTCACCCCTTCTCCTGGAAACTGGACAAAAAATCTAGTGTTTAGTTATATAACATAACTTTGTTATTATTTGATAACGGTATTAATATTTAATCATCCTACTAAGACATTTATAATATGTTAACACTTTTCATTCAAAATGTTTTGGAAACAGATATGAGAAGGTGTTACCAAAAGTGGACATCTTTGTGTGCACAGCAGATCCGGGAATTGAGCCAGCAGTGATGGTTGTTAACACAGTGCTATCAGTTATGGCTTATGAGTATCCACCAGAGAAACTCAGTGTGTATCTTTCAGATGATGCTGCATCAGATATTACCTTCTATGCTCTCTTAGAGGCTTCCATCTTTGCCAAACAATGGCTTCCATTCTGCAGGAAATTCAAGGTCGACCCCGCCTCACCAGCTGCTTATTTCAAAACTATTGCCTCATCCTCTCACCCAAATGCTCATGCCAAAGACTTGGTCACCATCAAGGTCACTTCTTATCTGCTGTTTTATTTGCTCTTTTATCTTTGTTGGTAAATAGTAGCTTCAATACCATATATTTCACTTTTAGAACAACAGAAAAAAGTTACAATCTTAGTAAAAAACTTTCATATGTTGATTTTGTTTAAACTACCATAATAGTTTAAAGTGATAAAGTGATTGAACACGTGTTTGGTCTTTAGTTTTAGTAACTGTGGCAGTGTCTATTATATGGAAAATTAAAGTTAATAAGACAAAACATGTGTTTAAACCCTAAACCATTAAGATAGTTCAAAACAAAATTAACAAACATCAAGTTTAACTACTAAGATTGTAACTTTTTTTTTCTTATTTTACTAAAAATAAAATATGTCAATTCTTGTTATACTCAACTAACTATTTATCTAACTTTTTTATTTTTAACTGTGATAGTCTTATATAAGTAACTTTAATTAGATATATAGTAAAGTTTGAAAAAATTGTCATTTTTTTGATAAAAGAATGACAAGAACTTTTCATAGATGAATAAACATTGAGCAACGCTTCAAACCAAATAAAGCAAAAAAACCCATAGTAATTTGTACACATCTATGCATTTGAGATTGAATCCCAATGCTTGTGGCATCCACAAACCTTATCCACTTTTGGTTTAATTAATGATTGCAAATTGTTTGTCTGCCCTTGACATATGCAAAAAATTACCGTAAAACGAATCATTAATGTGTGGAATTAAAGTGCAGAAATTGTACCAAGATATGGAAAGTCAAATAGAAAATGCAGCCAAGATGGGTAGAGTACCAGAAGAAGTACGCTCAAAGCATAAAGGGTTTTCACAGTGGGATTCATATTCTTCTCGATCAGACCATGACACAATTCTTCAAGTATGACACTTTCTCCTAAGCACTTTTGGTTTAGTAACAAGCTATTCTGGTGATTAATGTATAATTTTAACAATACCTTTTAATTTTATTTTTAATAAAGTTCCAGTTAGTCTCATGAAGTAATATTCAGTTTTTCTTTATAGAGGCTAACATGTACTTTGCTTAATGTTATAATATTAAAAGTAATGTTAAAGTAATGTTTGAATATTAATCTTTTTTTCTTTTACTGCTATACTTATGCCTAATACATTCTTCATAGATAGTACTTGATGGAAAGGACTCGAGTGCCAAAGATGTAGATGGGAATGTTATGCCCATATTGGTATATCTAGCTCGGGAGAAGAGACCTCAAGTTGCACATAACTTCAAAGCTGGAGCCATGAATTCATTGGTATTGTATATACATTTCATGCATTAACATTTATGATAAGGTTTGTGCATGTCATTGGTTGCCTTATGTATTCCTGCTCCTAAATGCAGATAAGAGTGTCATCGATGATTAGCCACGGGGATATTATCCTTAATGTAGATTGTGACATGTACTCAAACAATTCCCAATCTCTAAGGGATGCACTATGCTTCTTCATGGATGAAGATAAGGGCCATGAGATTGCTTTTGTGCAGACTCCACAGTGTTTTGAGAATATCACGAGGAATGATCTATATGGTGGTTCAATACGAGTTAGTTATGAGGTAAATTAGTTGATGGATTTTTCTTATCAAATCAAAGTTGTTCATGATTAATTTGCACTGTTTTCTTTGACAAAAGGCACTCTGCTATGTACATTACCTTAACTAAAGTTTGTGATGGTTTGAATTTTGAACATGTGAAGGTGGAATTCCGTGGTGTGGATTCACTTGGTGGCCCTTTGTATATTGGAACTGGCTGCTTTCACAGAAGAGAGATACTGTGTGGAAGAAAGTTCAATGACAAATACAAGAAAGATTGGAATGAATACCATGATATTGGTGATATGAAAGAAGAAAGCTTGCATGAACTGGAAGAAAAATCAAAGGCTCTTGCTAGTTGTACCTTTGAGAAAAACACTTTATGGGGAAAAGAGGTCACATTCTTCTCATTTTCCCTCTCTTGAGCTCTTGTTATTGTGATAGTGATTGGACCATATTTAAACAATCAAGATTAATAGATAAATGAACGTGATTTTTTTAAGAGGTCATGTAATCAGTAACTAGCTTTCAATTTTAATCTTCCATGAATGATTATATGACTTAGATATATAGTTTTTATCGCAATAATAAAAAAGTTACCTATAATAGTGTAGTGGCTAATCTATTGAAGCAATATGATTATTTGATTGCAGATGGGACTGCTATATGGTTGTGCAGTAGAGGATGTTGTGACAGGATTGTCTATTCAATGCAGAGGATGGAAATCAGTGTACTATAATCCTCAAAGGAGAGCTTTCATAGGTGTATCCCCAAACACCTTGCCACAAACACTAGTTCAACATAAGAGATGGTCTGAAGGAGGCTTTCAAATTTTGTTTTCTAAGTATAGTCCTGCATGGTATGCTTATGGATTAATCAGTCCAGGCCTCCAAATGGCATATTGTTACTATGAGCTATGGGTGTTTACTCCCTGGCCAACTCTATATTACTGCATCATCCCTTCACTTTATCTCCTCAAAGGCATTCCCTTGTTTCCACAGGTATGAATGTGAGACCTTCTTGGCAGCACAAGTATGGTTGTCAAGGCTCAATCTCTCTTTTAAGCTATTAGATAAAATAATGTGAATGTTTGTGTTTTTAGTTTTTGACATGGTATCAAAATTTTAATGACTTCAATGCTTCTGAGGTCTTTCTTTCTCCTAAGTAGTTGTACCAAAATTATGTGCTTTAAACATGTTGTTGGAATAAGGAAGGAGACAGTAAATGAAACATGTGATTTGGTTTCAATTGTTTGGTATCTACTTCTGAACTTCTAACTTTTACTACCCTGTTGCATTGATCAGATGTCAAGTCCCTGGTTCATACCTTTTGCATATGTGGTGCTTGGCGATTTCTCTTACTGCCTGATGGAGTATTTGTGGTCAGGAGGCACAGTAAAGGGTTGGTGGAATGACCTAAGGATGTGGCTATACAAGAGAACAAGCTCTTACCTCTTTGCTTTTGTTGATACCATCTTCAAGTTTTTCGGCTTTTCAGAATCAACCTTTGTAGTATCTGCAAAGGTAGCTGAAGAAGAAGTTTCCCAACGATATGAGAAAGAAATCATGGAGTTTGGAAACTCATCCCCAATGCTCACTTTGCTAGCAACACTTGCATTGCTCAATTTGTTTTGTCTTCTTGGCATGCTCTTAAAGCAAGTGTTCATCAATGAAGGGGGTCTCAAAGTTTTTGATACAATGGCATTGCAAGTTCTACTTTGTGGGGTTTTGGTTCTCCTCAATGTACCTGTGTACCAAGGACTCTTCCTAAGAAAAGACGAGGGAAGATTACCAATATCTGTTGCAGCTAAATCCACAGCATTGGCTCTAACTGCATGTGCCCTCTTTATTTCCATAAGTTAAGATGTTTAATATTTTCAGTTTTTAGTTTAAATGTTCTTGATTTTTACAAAGTTTTACTCTTTAGTGGAATAGTTTAGAAAATGTGTACCCTAATCATCACAATTCACCAATGGTGTTGTGCTTTCTATTCAAGTGGTGAATATTTCACCTTTTTAATTTGTATAGTTTATTATGTTTTAACATAATCATAAAAATGATTTACTAATTATTATAGATAAAGAGAGATTAATAATCGGTGTTAATCAAATGGATAAAAAGTGTCCATGAATATTTTTTTAGAAACTAATTTCTAACATCATAGATCCAACACGTGTTGTCCTAGATTCGAATCGCATGATTCACATCTTCGTTAACAACGTACACCTCAAACTTCCACAACTGCTCCACAAAACAAACCCATCTTACGTTCCTCTATAATTTTTCTTTGTAGAATCCTACCCTTTTCATTTTCATTTTCAAATTGGTTTTGGAGCAAAATATTGATAAAAAAAGGTAACATTATCTTCAAATTTGATTCTTGCATGTATGCTTCTAATCATGTTGATTCATTCTTATGCGATCCGTTGATTGAATGGTTAAATTCTTAATTTGGAATTAATTTTCGAGAGATATACATTAATCCAGTTATAATCAGTCTGATATTTGCAATTAACGTTTTGTTTTATGTTTTAAAAGTCTTGATGAATGCGAAAACCGTGGAAATCAAAGGACCATTTTATCATATCAAATCATGTTGCTTACAAAACTAATGGATCAAGGTCATGTACTGTAAGAATTGTTAAGGAAAATTATGATGGAAAATGGTGCAAATATAATTGATGGGATTGAAGAACTCATAAAGCACAGAAAGTTTTAAGCATACTCACATGAGTCTTGTTGAATATGTGTGAATGAAGGTAGTGATAGAGATGAAGGTAAGGCTATCAAATTTTGCCACTGCAGTGGTAATCTTTTCCAGCCTGAATGCAGTGCTTGGGATCAGATTTGTGATTGACAGACATGACTGTTTCTCTCATAATGTTGAGTACGAAGGGGACAGAGTTCATGCTTCGTTTGTTGTCATCAAGATTGATACATCTTGGCAATATACTAATGATGGGGTAGACCTTGAGGTAAGCACTGTGAAAGATATTTCTGACCCTTTTGTGTGAAATTGTTTTTCTGATCATACAGATTCCTCATTTTAAAAAAATCAACTGTTCCTATATGGCATCATATCACTTTGACTAGGAATATTGTTTGAATGTTGTGTATTAATGGGGAGATAGCTATTACTAGTCTTAATTTATCTAAAGATGGTGCCTAAAATTGTATATATAAGGTGTAAAAAGGTGGTAAAATCTTTCACACAACAGTAATAGAGATTGTTAAACTCGTTTAGGATTCTAACATGTTTTTTAAAGTTGTTTTTCATGTGAGAATGAAGTTATACATTACAAGAGATTATTACATGTCCTGTTACATTATAATTCTTGAGAAATCAACCATTGCCTCAATGATTTTTGTTGGATCTTTAGGTGAGGGGACCTTCTGGTGAACCAATTCGAGATTTTGTTGAAATGTCAAGTGAGATATTCGAATTTGTGGCTCGAAGCACAGGACCCTATCGCTTCTGCTTCACCAACAGGTCTCCCTATCATGAAACAATTGATTTTGATGTCCATACTAACCACGTTGACTTTTCTGATCAGCATGCAAAAGATGGTGAGACATGCATGAACTAATTAATTTCATACAGTTTAGTCCATTTTTGCAACTGTGAACCCTCCTGAATTGGTGAGTTACTGTTTACATGTTCATCTTTGCAGAGCATTTAAATCCTTTGTTAGAACAGATAGTAAAGTTAGAACATGCTCTATTCAACATTCAGTATGAACAGCATTGGCTTGAGGCTCAGACAGAACGCCAGGCTATAGGTACATCGCATATCATAATGAGGTTCTGTTGGTTTAATTTCTAGGATTCATATGTCTAAGAACTAAAAATTTTGAGTAGAATAAAAGTGTGGAAACATAGTGATAGAGGATGAGTTTAATAGAAGGGATTAATCTTTAGTAATCAAGATTAGAACTTTAACTTTGTCCAGCAAGTATTCATGCTTGAAACGGGATTGACTTTTAAGGAAGATATTTGTGAAAAAGTAAAAACAATTGTCAGTTTAAGGCTTTGAACTAAGTATGTTAGAAAAAACTGTTTTAAACTTGACCTGAGTGTGGTTGAACTAATATTCATTCATGTTCAAGTTTCCACAGAAACTGACAGTTTCATTTTGACTTTATGGCCTCCTTGCGTCTTGGACTTGGTTTAAATGAAATTAAAACAACTTTAGCAATTTTTTCTTCGTACAGAATTTATTTAATGGATAACCTTACCTGCCGTAATGCTCTATTCTCACAAAACAGGTGTTATTTTTTTTAACATGAGATTTTAGATTTGATGATTAGAATAAACTATTCCCTAGAATGTGTTGATAATATTTTTTGCTGACTCAAGTTACCAAGAATATCCTTTACAGAGTGACAGGTTGCATATAAAATATCTGATTTGCATGAATGTAGATAACATGAAAAAATATATCTGAGATTTTAATTTATTTGTTCATTTGCAATTACAGTAGGCAATGCAATGAGCTCGAGAACAATTCACAAGGCCCTACTTGAATCAGCAGCACTAATGGGTGCCAGCGCCCTCCAAGTTTATCTTCTTCGTCGCCTCTTTGAACGAAAGCTTGTAATATAGAATCCATTTTGTTGCCTTTATATAAGTTACAATTACATTGCATGCATCGGAAGTTGGAACAGAACCACCTCATTGAGGATTATTTAGTTGCTTGGCTCTTCTATTTAGGCACATGGGCATGCTTTGCAAACCTCGCCCACTTATGCTACAGTCATGTTGACGTTCCAGTCCTCTTTACATTTTCGCATCAAATAAATGATAAATAATAGTCAGCAGAATTCTTTGAAAATAATTTCTGCAAAACTTTGAACCACAAATACCAACAAAAAAAAAATAATGCTGAACTTATTACCTGTAATTTGCCATTTGGTCACCAGGTTCCTTGTTGGTAATCTATTTTAGAATAAAGGCTAGGGTGCTACCACATACTAAGGTTTTGAGTATCTTTTTGACAAAAACACATAAAAGGAGTACAGATAAATGTAATTGGAATAAAGTAGCAAATAAATGCATTTGGAACTTCTGATATAATATATACATGCATGCAGGAACATGTCATGTCCTCATGGGCAAACGAAAGAAGGCACAGATCATTTTTATTTTTTATTTCGTCTTTCCCAGCTTGGAAGAACTGTTCGTACTGGAAAAGAACAAAATGTGTAATGAATAGCAGGACATGCCAAAATGAAAAACTTGATGGGGGGCAACGAAATCAAAGGAATAAAATGAGTTCATAAAATAGGATTTGTTTGATAATACAAGCAATACAATGTGACAAGCAACGCTCTAGCTCATAGCGCGAGACAAGGCAAAACAGGAAGCAACCCCGGCTCCTAATAATAAACCACAACACTAATACACACACACAAATAATAGACTGTCTTCTTCTCTTTCCCCCATTGCAGCTCACTTTTACAGCACATAATATAAATTCCGTAGAATTCGCTTATGGCTCTACAGCTCTTATCTTTGAGAAAATATTGTGAAGCTAGTTACACATAAACATTGTTCTTCTGTTCAGGCTTTTCACAGGAGCAACCCTTGCTATGCATCATTCGGCAGAAGGTTGCATGCAGCAAAACCATTTTTTCTGAAACCACGTAAAAATCATTCATGAGAATAAAATCACAAATACACAAACTGACTGGATTAATTTGACTGCTCCATATCTTAATCACATCTCAATATGGCAATATAAACTTACCACAATCTAATGCAAATCAATTTCTGAGCAATCTGCTCAAATATACTTCATAGCAAAGGTTCACAAATTATGAGTGCCAGGCTGGCCAACCATGGACAAATTATTAGTCCAAATAAAATCAAATAGAATATAAGCGAATCTTTTCCTCTTTTGTTTTGGATTTGGACACCCTAATCCTTTTAACTTCATCTTAATCACAATTTGATATAAAGATCAAATATATTTTAAGCAAGAGTAAAATACTAGTAATGACTGAGATTGATTCGACAATGTGGGGGGCAGAAAACTCAGCCAGGGTTATAACTCAAACAAAAAATCATGGTTTCAATACATCTGGGATTTAGTAGGCCAGAGCTTTGTATTCATAGTCTAGCATATCTCGTTAACACACATGTTAAGTTACTTAAAATGCCATCCAATAGTTTCTCAATTCATGCAAAAAACACAAGCATACGTATGACACATGGTACACACACATCACGATCAACATTTTTTTTGCAAGGCTAAAGTTAATTTTGTAGATGGGCAAAAATATGCCATGTAGATTATGAATAAAAAAAAAGTAGTTTGTGTGTCAGGTTAGTGAGAGAAGTTTAGTAAACATCTTACAGTCTGAGGTTTCCCAGGATCTACTGCAGGTTTGCTATGAGGATCAGCGGCAGTCTTTGCTGGTGACTCAGGATTGCCACCTGTCTTTTTTTCATCCCTAGCCTTATTAAATATCACTGTGAACCCCTCAGCCGAGGCTGGATCATTGACATCCCATTCACCAAATTTTGGTAGTGGTCGACCCTTTTCCTGTGTGATAATTATATTAGCAATGCAAAATAAAGACTAAAATACATTAAATTAATTCCTTGAGATTCTTTTGGACTTGATAATTATAAACTCTAGACAGAAAGCTGATAATATAATAGGTTTTCTACATACTCTATAAGTTTGATGTGATACTAGTATAGATTATATGGGTGCCTACTAAGAATAGAAGAACGAAGACCAAGCATAACACATAAAAACAGAGAAATTTAACTAAATGCTAGACATGCCATGTGGATAATTCTGAGGTCTAATCATGTAAATTGTTCATCTGAATTCTTATTCAAGCTCTAGAAAGAGGCTTGGTTCTAATTACAAGACTCTTTTCTGCTTATCCATGATAAGCCGCTCCCACAAAGGTCAAGTCATCATTTTTAGTTTGGACAGCTTTCTTAATATAACTAATTACCACAAGCCACACAATGTTCCCTCGACTTTCAGGTTTTTCCGTTCCCTTACTAACAGTCATTCATTCCTACACTGCCCACTTATTTAATATCTATGGTTTACACACTCATCATCTATGGAGAATATTGGATTTTGTCCTGCTAGTTAGGAAACTGGAACAACTTCTATAATCTATACCTTCTCAAATATTATGGGAACATCAAACAGGATAGGGCTCTATGACATTGTGCAATTTGTTATTTGTCTAGTTTTCCCTAGCTCGTTTTCACTTTTTTCGGATTACTTGTTTTCAAGTGATAAACTTCCCTCCACCTTTCTAATAAAATTCTATCTAAAAGAAAACAAAAAAAAAAAGTCCTCTGGCCAAGTTGTTTAAGCAACAAGAACAGAGGTTCTCATGTCGTAATTCATGAATAAAACAGGAGGGAAAATATACAACAAACCAAGAGGCAGTAATTCAGAAAAGGCCATGTTGTACCAGAACAAAACAACTGAAAAATACAGTAACTTCACCCCACACAGAAAGAGAAAGCTAATCAACCAGAAATTATAACATATCCGATCTACTAACAATTCCGATACTGATAAGCAATACCAGCCTTCACAATTGAGAAGTCAGTAGAAAACAAAACCCCAAACAGTAGCAATCCAATCAACCAAGGCACACGTTGATCCAAATATGGAAAGAATATAACAGTTAAACGGCATATTTAAACAACTTCGATTAACCACACAATTTAAGGCAAAACCAAAACATAAACTAAAACATCTAAATTATTTACTTAACCACCACAGAACAGCAACACCATCCCAAGACTATTCAATTCTTTCACACAACCTACGAGGATCGAATCAGAAAGGCACACAGACTCCAATAAAGAATAAAAGCATGCTAATCAGAATAAGTCAACCAAAACAAAAATAATCGAAGAAGGATCACAGCATCAAAATCCGGAAATGTAAAACAAAAAGGAGAGAACAGATAAAAAAATATATATTGCGAAAAGGGATAAAATTAACAAAAAAAAGCAAAATCGGAAACGCGAATCAACGACTGGAGAATCGCATACAACAGCTCAATACAATGATCAGAGAGAAAACCAAATCAATTGAGAAAACACAAATCATTGCAAAAACAAACAATAGAGAGAGAACAACACATACCGACATCAATACGAAGAGGAAGTGTTTTCAGGGAAGAGAAAAGGAGCAGAGAAGTCGAATAAATGAGAGGAATCGGAGAGAGAAGAAAATTCTGAGAGAGAAAAAGATAATGAGAGAGAGAGGGCGTTAGAGAGAGAAAGTGCGCGATGACGATGAAGAAGAGAGAAAGAAGCTGTAGCAGTAGAAGAAGAAGAAGACCTTGTTGTGACTTGGTGTTGGGCCGAAAGTGGGCCTTACGGAGTTCGTAACGGCATTGGTAGAACGTCGTTACGTGTTCCGCGGGGACGGAACAAATACCGTTAGAAGAAGCGTCACTGGTGACGTGGCGTGGGGAAAGGAACGGAAGAGTGAGCTGGCAAACGGTGACGGTGTGAGGTGCCGTTGGCTTCTTTTTTTCGATGCGTTTCTTTCTTGGAAGGGAGCGACTTGGTTCTGAGTTGGTCACTTTTTTGATGATGAGCGTATAAAGATACCTTTTCAATTAAGCAAATTTATTTGTATAAGAGAAAGTAATGCACTATGCTTCATTAATGTTGATGAGTGTATTTCAATTTAAGAATATGTCATCATTTTAATCATAATTATTAGATACATCCTTTGCAATTTATTTCATTTTTGTTGTAGTTAAGCTGATCTAATACTATTTTATGATATGAGTATCATGTTATAAACGTAGCACTATGTCAATGATTATAATTAAATATTTAAATTCATTTTAGGATCCATTATTTTTAATGATATATTTCATCTAATTTCTTTCACATAATTCACACTCGCCAACTTTTTTTTATTTGGATGTTGTGAACTAACATGTATGGTTTATTACGAAAATTCTAGTTGAAATATAATTAAATTTTAAATGTAATTATTATTTGTTACTTGTTGAAGCGTATTACTTTAAGTATGAGCAAATTTTGAATTATATTTCTAGTTGTAGTAGTTTATAATGTAAGATTATACATGTTAGAGATTTCTTTCTTCTTAAGTGGTGTGTGAAATTCGTATGTAAAAAAAGTAACATGCGTAAGAAAAGTAATATGTGTGAAAATTTATTTTAAATATATAATATATATTTTTAAATTACACAATTTAAAATATATTTCCAATTATATAATATGTAATAGATTTTTGAATTATGTAATTTAGAATATTTCCGGCACCTGATCAATTTGAAGGGGCTGCTAAAAGAAATTGCCCAGATGTAATTCAGCTGGGCCGACCCAACAAATTGTAAGCCCAAATCGTAACCCCACAGAAATAACGACGCCTTTTAGATCTGCGCCTTGCTCTATTATTTCCCGTCATCCCTCTTCTAAACCTCTGACCAAAAAAATGCAGCATAAACAATGAAGCCAAATAAACTTCCCTCTCCGTCATTCTCACGTGCGCTCGCACGTGCCCTATCCCCCGCCACCACCACCACCACCACCACGCAATGTGCTTCGGCGTTTCCTTTGAAGACGGTGACCACCGCGAACTTCGAACCGTCGCTGGCGGAGCTCCGGCGCCACGTCCGGTCGTCGGACTTCGTGGCCATCGACCTCGAGATGAGCGGCATCACCAGCGCTCCCTGGCGCGAGTCCTTAGAGTTCGACCGCTCCGACGTGCGCTACCTCAAGGTCCGAGACTCTGCCACCAAGTTCGCCGTCGTTCAATTCGGCGTTTGCCCCTTCCGTTGGGATTCCTCTAACGACTCCTTCGTCGCGCATCCGTATGTTCTTTCATTCATTCTACTTGGACTGTGAATAGTTTATAGTATTAGTTCCGTTGTTGATTCTTGCGTTGGATTATTTGTAGGCTAAGTATATTTGTACATTATTTTTGAGGCTGGTTTGAATAGAGAATTGCTCCATGGCAGGCACAGTTTCCATGTTTTTCCTCGACAGGAGCATGCAGGTCTGAGTCCCTGCGATGAATTTCTCTGGCAGACCGCTTCGATGGATTTCTTGGCTAAATACCAGTTTGATTTTAATACTTGCATACACGAAGGTTGCTTACTTTTCTTTTTATTTCTTGCTACTGCATTTGATACTTAACTGTTAAGCTAATAGAAGAAAGGAGTTTGTCCTTACATGTTTTTTTATTTCTATGCATGGAAAAAGTAAGATATGTATGTTTCATTTCTAGGTATATAACTTATAGATGTTTAGCAGTTCAATGGAAAAAGAGTTGATATACAAAGAGCTCTCTGTATTTTACTTTTTAGCTTATTTGTAAACTGGAAGGGCTCTATATATACAATACGTGGCTTTTAGAGTTATAGGAAATTATAGAGCTATGGGGGCATTAAAGATGCTGAGAGCCTATGATCCTTAACCAGTAACCATAGTTTGAATAGCTGGTGACATTTTGGTATTGGTTGATGTTCCATTTCGGTCACTGACTCAAAGAATAGGTATTTGATTGCATGTGTAACGTCATCATGAATTTTATGGTTTATGTGGTTTGAGAATTTTCACCCTTGATAATGTCAGGAATATCTTATTTATCCAGAGAACAAGAAAGGAAAGCATTAAGGAGTTTGGATTCCAGATATGATAGTGAGTGGTCTGACATTTGTAAATTAAAAGATGTTACGGACACGCCAATGCTCAGTGCAGCAGACATTTTGTTCACTGCACGAATGAAAAACAAATTCCGGGAATGGCGTGATGGGTTATTACATGAGCAAAATCTAGAAGACCAAATTCAAGGAGTTACAGAAGACTCAAAATTTCAAGAGATATTTTTTGAGATGCATCCTGCTCTTAGGCTTAATGGATTCACCTCTCACCAGCTTAAATTGATTCAGTTGGTAATGCTTGCATATTTTGTGCCCTAACTGATATGTTCACACTTTTGTTTCTTCTAATATTGGTATTTGATCGTGTCATTTATCAATATCCTTTGCCTCAAGGCATAGCTGTTTTATACATCTATTAAGTTTGTACTGAGTTTTGCTGACTATAAGCTTATATACTTTCAGGTCATCAGAAAACACTTCAAAGATCTTTATTACGTCAGTGTGAATAGTGAGGCTTCCAATTTACAGCAATTAGTTGTGTATACAGACTCAAGGGATGAATTAAACTTACTTCTGGTAATAAATCTTGATACTGTTTTGTTTCCTTTTAAATTGTGACGTGTGATTTTGCATTGGAAATAGTTTATTGAATATAATTGTTTGTTCTGCACTTGAGAAATGATGGTGGTGGTGATAGTCTTTTGATTACCATTGAAAGAATGGACCTAATATTATCTTTCATTTCTAGTTCAGACTGTAAATGGCTTAGCGTTTTCTTAAAACAAAGCTTCACCCTAATTATATGATATTGGACACAATTAATATTAAAAGATGATATGTTTATGCTAATGTATATTAAAAAATAATGTTTATGCTTTGTTAGCATATAATTTGGTGTGTTATGTTTACATCTAACATTAGAGGAAGCTAAAATATATTGGTAGCAGAGTTTAATTGATACCACAGCCACCTCATTAAATTCTTAGTTGTAGTATTCTTTTCAATTAATCTCACAGAAAAAAGTGAAAGAAGAAAATCACGGGGCAGAAAAGATGAAAATCCAAGCTGCTGTGGGACTTCGCCATGTTATTGATCTCCTTTCATCGGAACAGAAGTTGATTGTTGGTCACAATTGTTTTCTAGGTAACAGCAACATTCTGAATCCTTGAGAAGCTATTTAATTTTACACGACACTAAGATGTTATGTACCATTCTATGGTACAGATATTGCTCATGTCTACAGCAAATTTATAGGCCCCCTTCCTGGTACTCCTGAAGAGTTTGCTACCTCTGTTAACAAGTGCTTTCCGCACATTGTTGACACCAAGATACTTCTGAACACTAATTTTATGCTCCAAGAAAAAATGAAAAGATCCAGAAAATCACTGGCAGCTGCATTCACTTCATTTTGCCCACAAATTGCAGCTGGCGTCAGAAGCAGTTATATAGGTTCACTCTCATGTGTGAAAGTGGACGTTGAAGTTGATGATGTGAGGTTTGTCTCTGTTTTCTTTATATGTCCTGGCCTGGTTATTGTGATTTAAATTTACCAATCTAATGATGCAAGACCAGACTCGTGAATTTGTGGCAGTTGAGTTTATGTTTCAACTCTTAGTTTACCCAAATGATTGTAGTTACATGTTTTCAACTGTTTTCACGAATGACAGAGTTCTCTCCTTTTCTCTTTTTTTTTTTTTTTTTTTTGATAGATAACCCAAGAATGCAAAGTTTATAACTATAAAAGTATAAAGATTATTTTCTCTCTCATTTAATGGTAGATAACATTTTAAATATTGGTATTGAAGATGTTCTATGGTAGATAACATTTTAATTTC
>Ga0209489_101315_pt1 | contig 50696 bp, 24 predicted proteins | sample SiratrowhiteBW_FD_187527 | JGI IMG/M metagenome (GOLD analysis project Ga0209489, IMG submission 187527) | Root nodule microbial communities of legume samples collected from California, USA - Siratro white BW (SPAdes) (version 2) | ecosystem: Host-associated > Plants > Roots > Nodule | place...
TATATATATATATATATATATATATATATATATATATATATATATATTCGTATATATATGTATGAGTGCTCAACATATAAAAATTATATTTTTTATAAAAACGAGATGTGACATAGATATTTTTTATTTAATTTGTTTTTATATTCAGTTGTTTAGATGTTTTAGTTCTTAAAGATCTAATTATGATTTATCATTATTTTTATTTAATTTGATTTTATATTTAGTTCTTTAGATGTTTTAGTTGTCGAAGATCTAATCATCATTTATCATCATGATTTATCAATATTTATGCAAATGATTTATCAATATTTATCTCTAAAAATATGAGATATTATAATATGCAGTAACTTTTGAGTTATATTAGAAGATCAAATCCTTGAAGTATAAATATTCTCTCCAATTATATTTTACATCGTTTTCTTTTACTTTATTGAGTGTTATGTCAACACCAGTTTTAAAATTGTAAGTCGTCGATTATTAAGGTGTTTATCAGTTTCGATTAACTCGATCGAATTGAAAATTTAAACTAAAGTAATTAAATTAGTTCAGACTTTTAAGTTTCCAGATGTAATCCGAACAAAACCAATCAAATTAATGGTTGTTGGTTCGGCTATTGCATTTACGATTACATATCTAACGAACTAAAACTGAACCGATGATGTAATTTTTTACTATATAAATTTATGTATGAGATTTTATAGAATAACAACCTAGCATTTTTATAATTTTTATTTTAGAGTAAGTGGTGTCTGTGGACAAAAGTTTTTGTTTCCTTCCTTTTATGATGAGTCTAATAAACCTCTCTAAGACATTGTTTGGCTGTGATCTTCCAATAGTGAAGTGCCAAAAGAGAGTCTGATAGGACAAATTTATCCATAAACTCCTTCCAAAAGAAAACAAGAGGGGGGAAATTGAAATTAATTTCTTCATAAGCTAATATGGAAGCTCTCTCATTTTATTTATTTTTTTCTAAATTTTTTCTCTTAGAATGAGTTATGAAGAATTTCATCCAAACATGTCCCAAATGCTAATGGAAAGAGATGACGTTTTGGAAGATTTGATAACCAACCTGCACAAGGCTCAAAAATGGTATGAAAAGGAGAAAGGAAGAGGAGGGAAGTCATTGCAAGTAGGAGAGATGGTATATTTGGAATTCCAAACTTAGAAGTTTTAGTCATCCGCTATCAGGATTAATGAGTAGTGGAGTCAAAGGCCCTTTGAAGTAGTGGGATAAAAGTAGAACTAAAAATTACATCGTGGATTCTAAAATCCATATAGCTAAAGGGCCATTTTGACTACCACCACTTGTAAAAAGTGACCAACAAATTTGACAGAAGAATATGAATTACCAGTTGTTCCTCAAGAAGTCTTAGCAGTGTTCAATTTGCAGGATGGAATTATACAAGTCCTAATCAAATGGATTGGTTTGTTTAATCAAGAGAACACCTGGTAAACTTGCTTGTGGATTCACCTTGAGGACAAGATGACACTGGTTGAGGGTATTGATATTGGACAGGTCTATAGGAACAGGGTTCTAAGAGGCTAGTGGCTAAGGTGATAGTGCCCTCTTCTAATGAGAGAAAAGAATATGGTCCCAATGGTGAGAGCCTAAGAGCTAATGATAAGGGTGAATTAGTGGGGAGAACATAAGAAACTGTGGAGGAGATAAAGGAGAAGTGACAGAAATTCTCATGTGGTATAGGAGTAGGGGCAGTGGGGATTGCAGAACCATGGGGAGTTTGAAAAAATGGAAGTGTTGTTCAAGGGAAAGAGAGCAAAATTGAAGGTCCCAAAAAGTTGTGGAAGAAATATTAAGTGGGCTGGTTAGAGAAACTATTCTTTGTCAAAAAAGGGGCAAGAGACTTTCATGATTGTTGTAAGGAATTCTGCTCCACTGATTTACTACTTTTATTCTTTGACTGTGTTTGTTCGCTATAAACAAGACAGTTTCTATTGTTTCATCAAAGAATTTCAGATTCTCTATCCTATCCTAGTGTTGGGTAGTATAAGCTGAGCTGGTACTAACGAGTGCTTAGGAATTGAATGACACTTTTGAATCAACAGTACCTATACTCCTAAATGATAAAAACCTTGAGAACCATACTGCAAAATCTAGTAATCGTGGTTGGAGAGAGAATTCTAATTCCTTCTAAAAAGCTTAACCTTTACAATCCTAGACTAAAGTGTGAAACCACTGATTATTTTTTCTCACATGAACCATACATCAATAGAAAACCCCCCACATCAACGAGTCATACATCAATAACCCATACATAGCAGCAGACAGACATCCCTTTGCAGTGAAACAATCCAAAGCCAGAGAATCGTAGAAAGAGATGTCCTTAGATACTAGTCACTGGCCTCCCATGGTTTAATATAGTCAATGCTGCAATTGCACTTGGAGTGTAGTCGGTAAAAGATTTCAAATTTTGCTGTGGTAGGTTGTGCTTTATTCTCTCTGAAGGCAATATAAGCTTAACAAACTTTTGTGCTGCAATCACTTGTTCTTCTCGACAACCATTATTGTGTATTAAATCACTGTAATATGTAATAAAAAACATGTCAGCTATTCCAACAAAAAGCACTTCCCTCCGCTAATAAATTCTCAGCTTGAAGCATTTAAATTCTGTTATTTATCTTTTTCTAGTTGAAAGAATTCGAAATTCATTCTTACTTGAGCAACAAGGCTAAGTTTGCCGGTTTGCAAGATTGAAAGAGTGCTTCAGGAATAATGGCCTTGTCCAAAAGAATATTGGGAAGTGATATGTACTGTATCTTAGCTTTGTACCGAACATACCATTCTGTCAAAATATGGGCACGATATGCCACAACACAGGGTAATCGTGCAAGCTGCAGCTCCACAGCAACTGTCCCAGATGTGCATAATGCAACTCTACTCGCCTACAACACAGTTCATTTAAATTAGCTAGGCACAAAGTGCAGCCTTCATGAATTATATAACGGACCAGGAAACAGAAGGAAATGGCCAAACTCAAAATCTAGTAAACAATTTGGACAGAATCACTGACGAACATTTTGGAAAATCAACAGTTATTATGTCATTTCAAGTTTAGATTCAAGTATTATTCTACTTTACTGATCAATAGAACTCAAGCAAGAGCCTGTATGCATTCTACAATGGACCATAAGAACAATTTCAAGAATAGACGACTCTATCAGAAGTATAAAACTAATTTTGTACTAAGGCTACTTTTATGGCTGAATGAGTTCAAAATTAAATATTTGTTTTGAAAATGGAGGTCTTGTGGGACAAGGGGGCTTACACTAAAAGCATCATATCTCAGTTGAGTTGTTCCACCTGGAATCCATATAACTGGCACAGGCCATCTATGAATAGCACCAGCTATGAAATTTTCCACATGCTCATTAGGTGCTACATGAATGACTGTCATCAAATGTGGAACTGTGTCTTTCATCAGCTCCACCGTATCGGAAAAGATGGGAAGCATCCGACGAACTTCTTGCACTCTGCTTCCAGGAAGTAAGCTAATGACAGTGGCTCCTTTTAAAGTTAAAATTGATGTGATGATACAGCAAATTATGACTTCAAAGTTGAACAAAATAGTACAAACAATATCCAGAAAACGGTTTTCATATGAATTTTCTTTTTAAACTATAACTTCTCCAATATCTAGAATTTGGGAAAATATGCTAAAGCAAATATCCAGAGAGCAAGAAAGCAATATTTAAACTAACGGAATGTTAAACATGAGGTCATACAAAGTAACAAAGAGTCAGAAACAATAATTAAGCTAACTTTTCTTGAAGTTAAATATGTAAAGTTCTTGAATTTCATTTTATTAGAAGTACCTGCTGGCACTGCATACTTTTTTCGGAAGTCTTCAGCATTTCCTTCAGCTCTCCATTCATGAATCGAGGAATTGTTTCTCTGGAAATATAAACTATGCAAAATTAGGGGAAAGCAAATCAAGAAATTGGGACCAAATCAAATATAATAAGGATGAAGAAGGACAACTTTTGGTTACTACTTTAATAAGTTTTTGATGGGTCAGGATCAGGTTCAAATATGGAAGGATTAGAAATCCAAACGTCAAACACAATTAGGCTTCTTATTCTAGAAGAGATAAGAATAAAAAAAAAAATGACATAATAATCCATAAAATCTCTAATAAAGGCATACAAGCTTCACGACAAAGCTAGTAAGAATTGCCAAATATCCCAAAAACTCATACCAAATTCAATTCCAGAACATCTTCCAGGACCGGATGCCCAACAGCTGTTGCACACAATCCATTCAATCTACATATTTTGTCCTCGTTTGGAAGTATGCACAATAGATGATCCACAAATTCTGCCAGTCCTCTGAGTCTTGCTTCACCTCCTTTCCATGCCCAGAATGATGGTGCTACATAGTGAAAGTGTGATGGAAAATCCAACTTTGTCTGACTGTATCTAGCTGCAAAAGGCATTCCCCGTTTGCATACAACATAACTCTAAAACCACAGGTGCAGAAGTTATTCCAGCAGGGAGAGTGCATCAGTAGTACCTCTAAGCTGTTTCAAGAAGCGAAAAGAAAAGCCCTTAGAATCAACCGTTAATACAACATGAGGTTCAAATAGAACAGCTGCTTGAACAGTTTCCTTCAGTCTCACCTGAAAATTAACAGCACCACATGTAATTCACAAGTGTAACAGGTAAAATTTCATATACATATGCTTCAAATGCAGTTCAAAATATGGAAAGAATTATCAGATATCCCTAGAATAATAACTGTTGAAAATGAATCAAGGAACAACAAACATTTTCCATTATAGCTATACGTTGTGTAGCACCCATGATGAAAATGATGAAGACATCATGAACACTTTGAATGGTCCAATCTGTGTTCAACACTACTTTTGTTTCCTAAACTTTTATTACTATATAAATATAAATGAAAATGTTCCAGTATGTTAACAGCCGTAGCATTCATACTTGGTTGAAATAAACCAGTTCTCTTTTCTGATTTAACATAAGTGACCATGTTGATTTGAAGATGATTTTATAAGTTACAGTAGTACTGTAGCAGTGATGTGTCCTATTGGCAATCCATGCGAGTAACCATTTTTTTCAGGTAGCAACTAGGTACCGTTCTACATCCAAAGACTTTAGCTATATCAAATTGAACAGATTCTACAAACTTTAGTGGAAAACAGATGGAAAACTCATAACTACTGTTCCAGTTTAGAAATCACACTAATTATTAACATCTCATAAACAAAGCACTCACTCTGATTCTATACAGATAAGGCAAAAGCTCCCAAAGTCCCATTACCGAAATATCCTCCATAGAAAACAGAGACTGCAATCCTTCACTTGCCATCTTAGCCCTGAAATTGATAAAATATTAAATAGGAAGCAAAATTTCCTTAGAGATGTATTCTTCACTAAAATACACTTGTAGTCTCTCATCTTCATTTTCTTCTATTTTATCACTTTGGCCACCTTTTTTACCAGAGTGTCATGAACCCAAATATTCTTGATCGAAAATCAATTACTAATATTTTCAAGATACCCTGTTCTGAAAATTGAACCTCTGATCACATACTTAAAAGCACAAGATTATAGAACAATCATATCACATAACATTAGTTTACTATAATGTCTCGACACTGATCAGTTTCTTAGGTTTTTGTACTATTCATATTAATCTTGGCTAACATAACCAGCATTGGTGCAAATGGCGTTAAAGCATAACATCACATGTCACCAAATTGAGCCCTTATAAACCGATGAAAGAACCATCTTGCTACAACAAAAATCAATGTAAAACTTTTCAAACCCAAAAACCATACCCAAACCCACAGAATAAAAAACGAGACTTTAAGTGTATTTCAGCGTATACTTTTCATAGAATGAAAAAGAAGTTGACATGCCCTCCAACGCCAGCAAAACGAAGAGGCAAAGGGGAGAAACGTTTAAGCGAAGCCATTAGGCGAGAAGCGATGGAATCTCCAGACACTTCACCGGCAACAAGGAAAACCCTCAGTTCTCCATCTCTGGCAGCCATGTCTATTGGAGCTTTGGAAGAAGAAAATAAGAACCATTGCACACACAGAATCTTTGGATTCGGGTTCGGATTCCATTTCCTTCTGAATAAAGCTTTTGCTCCCAACGAAATTGGAGGAATCCAATTACAGAGCATGATGCGAAGCGCAGGTTAGCTCTTGGTGCGCCAGCGAACGAGGGACAAGCCAAACGCCGTCGTTTGGTGACGGCACTGGTCTAATTCTTACATTTATAGTCCAGATTACCTTATGCCATATAATTTTTGTAAATTACTTTTAAGATAATTATTTATTTCACCTATAAGGCATGTAAAGTTAATTTTTTTTTTTTTAATTTTCGTTTAGCTTTTACTTTTGAATATTTTATATTATTAATTTTTTATGCAACTGTTTCATCAGTTTCATTTTTTTATATCGGATTGCTTTTATTAGAACGAAGATTGATGTCTTTCTAAGATGTAAAAGAGGAAAATTTCTATTCCCAGGTTTATGAACTTTTTGCGAATAAACTCTCACTTATTGAAAACTCGAGAGAATCACGTAAAAGAAATTTTCTCACATTTAATTTGTTAACAACTTCTTGATAAATAAATATAAAGAATAATTAAGTATTAAATGTTTGTATAATATTGATATATATTTAAAAACTTTCGGATCTCTAATAATAAAACGAAGTAACCAAAAAATATTTAGCTGTAAATAAATATTTAAATACTTTCAGTTCATACTATAATACTCAATAGTTGCTAGTTATAAGTAATTAATAAGTATATTCAATTTTAATATACATGACAATTATTATTACATGTTTGTCCGAGTTTAATTGAAGGTATTGTTAAGGAGTTCTTTAAATCTTCTAGAAGATATATCGATGACTTCCATAATACATGAAACCTTTTCTTGATTCCACTAATTTCACTTACGTCTATATGTACTTTTGCGAAGAACTTGACATTTTTTTAATAATAAACATATTTTTATTTACATTTAAAACATTTAATCTTAATTTTCTTAAATTATACTATTTTAATTAGAATTTATCTAATTAAATTTATTTAAAATTTATCTATAATTATCGATTAGTCTTATATTATTAATACAATATATTATCTAATTCTTGTTATACAAATGCGTGTGGACTTTATCAGGAAAAATTAAATTGGCTTATTTGAAATAAAATTGAAAATAAAATATGTAAAAAAGAATTGGAGAATAAAATTTACAAAATTTTATAAACAAAATTTATAAAATCTGAGAATAAAAATATTGAAAACAAAATCACAATATCAAGAAAATTATAAATAAAATTTAAAAAATATGAAGAATAAAATCTACAAAATCTTAAAAACAAAATATGAGAAAAAGTATATTAAAAACAATATTTGAAATAGAATATAAATTTGTAATCTATAAGAAAAATAAACTTATAGATGAATACAAGTCATAAGGAAGAAGATTATCACTTAACACTACATATTGGGAACTTTCTAACCTAACTACTCCATTTTTTCTAATTTTTTATTTTCTATTTAATTTTCTTCTTGCCATCAACATGGAGTTTAAATCCTTTTAAGTTAATTCTCTAGTAATTTCACGTTGAATTCTAAGATTTTGTATAATGTAATTTTGTTCTTCAATTTTTGTTACAGATTATGCTAAAGGTTTGGTCTTTTTAATTTTAATGTCTATTATTGGAACTATTTTTTGAATGTTTATTGATAATTCAATTTTTTATTTAATTACAATTCTTGTTTAGTTTGTTTTATTATGAAAATTTCTTGTTTGTTTAATCCAAGAGGTAAAAGACTAAACATCTTTTAAGTAGATGTTTGGAGACGAGTAAAGTACTAAATGAATTGATGGATGATTGTTTGATTAATTAGATTATGGTGAATTTGATTGTAAGAACAGTTGGCTCAAGAAGAGAGAACTGAATGGAGCCTAAATTCAATTTGTTGCAAACAAAACCACCAAGTAACATCATCCAAGGCAAGAATATATAAGTACAGATAAAACAGTTTTATATTGATTCATCCTAATCTCTTGGGTTACGTTTGTTCTCTCTTTAACAAACAGTTCAAAAGGTTCAACTATATCATAAACTTTTACACTAAGTACACAAAACTCTCCAGGTTATACCGAGTACACCAACCTCTCTAGATTACAATGAATACACAAATCTTTCCAGGTTATACCAGTTTCAATCTCCTTTTGAGATCAATACCACTCAAGATTTAAACAAAACACTCTGAAAAAGAGATAATAATGAAAGCACACAATGGTTTACTTCACAGTGGTGAAAATGAAACAATGGTGAAGAATTACACAATGGTGAAGAATTACAAAGTAGTGAACAATTACATAATGGTGAAGAATTACACAATTTTCTCACAACCCAAAGCTCACAAGGGTTTACTTCACAATGGTGAAGAATTATCATAATCTTTTTCATCAATTTTCTCTTTAAACCATTTCAAAAACGTCTTGTTATATTCAGTCAACAACCACTTTTCATTTGCACATGGATTCGTTGACTTCAACAACATTTTGTGCTCGTATAAATGAGGAAGAACATCATCAGTATTGTTCAAAATATACAAGTGTGCTTGGAGTACGTATTGTTGATCTTTTCAAACTACCCTCACACCTCATGTGTTTTTGCCTTCATGTCTTCCTTCATACTGAAACCTTGGGATGCCTATAGCATCTACTTCTGACATGTACGTGGTACAAAACTTAATTCCTTTTTCGGCAATATATCTCTCAACAATAGATGTTTCTAGTCGATATGGATTCTTCACATACCCTTTCAATATCTTCATGCATTGCTCAATTGGATACAAAACTCAATTGCTTTCTCGACAATATATCTCTCAACAATAGATGTTTCTAGTTGATATGAATTCTTCACATACCCTTTCAATATCTTCACATATTCTAATTTTTCTCACTAGATGAACAATTAAATGAACCATGATATCAAAAACGAATGAGGAAAATACATCTCTAGCTAACACAAGATAATGATAGCTTCATTTTCTAATTCATCTAACCTGGTAGGATCAATTACTTTCCTACAAATAACATTAAAGAATAGGCAAAGACGACTGATGACTTGTCTAACATTTTTTGGTAGAATTCCAAGAATAGCTACTAAGAGAAGGTCTCACATCAGAACATGACAATCATGAGACTTTAAGCCTATAAGTTTCAAATCTTCCATTGAGACGAGGCTTTTGATATTTGAAGAGTATCCTTGTGGGTACTTTAACTTCTTGCAAATACCCACAGAAACTAATCTTTTCAGATTTTGACAATGTATAACCTGCTGGTAGCAAATATGTTTGTTTACCATGAGGTTGTGGTTGTAACTCCAACCGAACATTCATCTCAACTATATCTTTACGAACATATATTTCATATTTTGTCTTTCCATTAATGTTTAGCAATGTCCCAATTATACTATCACAAACATTCTTTTTCACATTTATTACATCTATGCAATGTCTAACACCTAACTTTGACCAATATGGAAGTTTAAAGAATATCGATTTCTTTTTCCATATGTTTTTCACACCATTATTCTTGAGGGTTTTCCCAAAAGTCACTTCGACGTGGCACACTCGGTTATAGACTTCCTCACCAAAGGGTGAAGGTGCAGTTTTGTCCTCCTAACAACCATTAAAAGTTTTTATCAACATGCAATAAGGGTGACTACATTTCAAAAACCTTTGATGTCCAATGTAAGATGTCTTCTTCCTATATTTTAGTTTATGGTAAATTGTGTTCTTTTCACATATCGGGCAACGTGATATCCTTTGACAATATAACCACTTAGATTTACATATGTTGGAAAATCATTAATGTGCAAAATAACAATGCTCGCAAATTGAAATTGACATTTTCATATGCATCAAAAACCTCAACGTCTTCATTCCATAACAACCTCAAGTCTTCTATCAAAGGACTTAGATAAACATCTATGTCATTTTCAGGTTGCCTTGGTCCTGATATCATCATAGACAACATCATATATTTTATCTTCGTGCACAACCAATACGACAAATTATAAATAATTAGCAAAATAGGCCATGAACTATGTTTGATACTTAAATTACCGTATGGATTCATTCCATCTATTGCAAGACCAAGTCTGAGATTTCTTAGATCACTTTCAAACTCAGGATACAAATAATCGATTTTTTTTCATTGTGGTTAATTGGCAACATGTCATAACAATCCATCACATTTTCTTCCATTTGCATGCCATGTCAAGTTCTTTAAATCCTTAACATTGCCAAAAAAAAACCGTCTTAATCGTGGTATGATTGGAAGATACCACAATACTTTTGCAGGAGGACCCTTTTTCATGTCATCTTCATCACCGTCATCATCCTTTACTTTGTATCTTGATACCCCACATGTAGGACACTTATGCAATCCTTCAAATTCTTTTCTATACAAAATAAAATCATTGGGACAAGTATGTGTTTTCCGGTACTCCATACCCATTGGACACAATATCATCTTGGCCTCATAATGATTGCTCTGTAATATATTACCTTATGAAAGTATTTCATGCGACAATTCAAGCAATTCAATGAAACTTTTATTAGTCCACTCATTCTTGCCTTGATATTAAACAATTGTAATACTTTTGACAAACGTAAAAAACTTGAACAATCGGGATACAATTTTGTTACTGAATCATCTTTCAATGAATCATACACATGTGCTTGGTGAAAACTATCTTCTCCAATATCACGAATCATGTCTTCCATGCAATCCTCAAAATATATATTAGAATGTTGACATTCAGTCTCAAATACATATGGTAAGTCTAGAACTTCACCATGCCAAGTCCATGTTGTATAGCTCTTTAAGAAGTCATCACAAAGAACATGTTCTCGTATCAACTCAATATCTAGTCTTTTCCCATTCAAACAATTCACAGGATAATAATATCTTTCATTTATTCCTCCTCTATTCTGCTTAGTAAATTTTAGAAAATCTTCAACACCTTTCTCATACACATCATTGATTCGACTTGCATTTATACAACTTCAATCCATGGCTACATATAGTAAAAAAAATTCATACATATTATACAAGGTACAAATTAATACAAATTGTTGGGGATCGAACATCTCCGAACTCAAAACCTAAACACTCTCTTGAACATAAATATCAGACAATGAACAAAGTATCGGAGATCGAACATCCCCGAATTTAATACCAACACGCTTTCATAAACATTAATATCATACAATGCATAAATTATCGGGGATCGAACATCTCCGGACTTAATACCAACACACTCTCATGAACATATCTATCAGACAATACACAAATTAAATACAAATTTTTGATGATCAAACACCCCTAGACTCAATACCACACGTGTTTAACATGTATATCCAAGCATACACAACAAGCATTCCAATATATAAAGCATTACAAACCTACAGAAAGCATTCCAAGCATTTCAAAAATACAGAAAACATACCTCTTGTAGACGAAGGTGACGTGAGGGGAAGAAGACGAAATCCAAGAAATACAAATGGACCAAAATGAACTCTACAAAACCAGTGAAAGCAGAAAATGGAGCCAATGAAACCACAAAGACAATGAGCAAACAAAAATGGGAAACCAAACACAACCTACCAAACTTGAAGAGTGAAACCAAATGTCAAACCAAACCAGCACCAATGCAAGAACCAAGGTGGAGGAACCAATGTGAGGAGTGAATCAAACTTTGAGAGTGAAATGTGAGGAAAAACAGCGACAACAACGCGCATAGGAGAAGGGGAAACAACGCGACATTGAAGGAGAAACGAAAGCGTTAAAGAAAAACAGTGTGTACGAGAATTAAAACAAGGTATACTACAGCGGTTGGGAGCTCCAACTGCTGTAGTATCTACATATTACGGTGCTTGGGAGCTTACAATCATTGTAGTATCTCCCTCAAACCCCAAATCCCTAAATTTTAAAGATGAGAGGATACTACAGTGGTTGGGAGCTCCCAATTTTCATAGTATGTAGATACTAAAGTGGTTGGAGCTCCCAACCGCTATAGTATCCTCTCCTCTTTAAAAGAAATTCAAAAATTTAAAACTCCCTCAAGCTCCAACTGTTGTAGTATCACCATTTTCAATTTAAAATTTCACAAAATTTAACACACGCGCCTCGAGAGAGATACTACAGTGGTTCACAACTCCCAACTGTTGTAGTATCGTCACCGCCCAAACCCAATTTTAAATTTTATTTTTGCAGCCTATACTACAGCGATTGGTTGGTGTAATCGCTATAATATTTTTCACATAATTTCAAAAATATCACCGCATTTTTGTTTATCGCAGTTGCGTTTTAACGTTGTTTTTTCCTATTGTGGAATGTGTTTTTTTTACTATTAATTTATTCACAAGTTATGAAAAATAATCTTTCCAAACTATCTAATCGGACAATTCAAAATTTAATACAAATGATTAATGTTTAACCATTTACACTAAATCTCAAATGAGAACTAAGGTTCGCTCAATATGTGCATTAATAATTCTTAATATAAATCAAATTGGTACAACAAAAGCATACAATATCACCCAAACATATTATAGTATATCTTACTTGTACAATCAATCTAAACTACATTTTTCCCTATAATTTTCCTAAAATATATTGTATAAATTACCTACAGCTTAATCTCTAAAATTATAAACAAACTAATGACTTAATAATTAAGTTTTTTATAAGGACTAAAATAATTAATTAGTCCCTATCATTTTTACTATTCCTAAATTTTAAATTTCAATTTTAAACATCTAATTAGCATTCATCTACTACATATATTTAATTCTCACAATTAATTTCAATATTAAACAACTTTAAGTATTTAAATAACACAGTTTCAATATCAAGGATAAGCAACAACAATCCAATAGAGACATTCATGCATTGTCGTGATTGGAATCTCCAAAAGTAACCACAATATCAATTTTAAAAATAAAATGGAGGTTTAGCCAACTAACCTCAATGAAGAACGTTACTCAATCTAATCGGACAATAATGTCCACCAAGTTAAACCATTGACAAAGATTGAAGAAAAATACACTTTGGATCACCAATGAAATTGCCAATGCGCCACAATCAAGGAGGAAAATACATTTCTAATGGACACAAATTTGTGATTGTTTCATTCTCCAACGCATCTAACATTTAAGGGTTTATTACTTTCTTGCAGACAACATTGAAGAAAAAACACAATCATGTTATAACACCTCTAACAAAAGTAGGTAAGATGTTGTGAATATGCACTAACAAAAGTTGTTACATGAATACACAATAAACATGAGATTTTAAATCAACTAACTTCAAATCTTGCATAGACACAAGGTTTTTAATATTTGAAATGTATCTCTCTAGCAGTTTCACACCAAGTACACACTAACAAAAGTTTTACTTTTCTTTTTTAGAGAGAGTGTAACAAAATGAAGACAAGTAAGTGTGTTTAATTAATTATGGATGTAAGTCAAAACATGCATTCTTGTTAACCAAATCTTTTTGTGTTTTAATTCAATCTTTTGTCTTTTCTTTTATATTAAACAATGTTCTAATTACATTATGGTTGTCAATATCTAATTTCATTCAAGTAATTAAAGAAAATACAAAAAAAAAAAACTCAGTTCATAAAAATAAATAAAATTAAAAAGAGAGATAGAATTAGAAGAATAAAAATAAAATATTTGGATAATAAAATTGTTCGTTAAACTTCAAAATCAGAAAAATATTAGTGTTTAATTTTCTTTTAATGAAAAAGTTTCAAAGTAGAAAAATATTTACATAATCTAGTTTGTTTATTATCTAATTTCGTTTTTTTCTAAAACTAATGGTAATAAGTAAAAATAAAAATACTCAGTCTATTATATTACATTATTCCCAGATGTGTTTATGAAAACAAGTATAATAGCAAGAAAAATAAATTTTTGACAACTTACTCCTAGAAATAATATAGCCATTAAAAAATAAATTTTTGTATTTATAAGGAAAAAGATAAAATAAAGTTATTATGAGTTGTGTGTAAAAATTTATTAAATGTATCAAGGCTTATATTTTTCATCTTTTATGATCTGGTCCAACATAAATGAGCATGCCATAGAAGGACAAATTTGCACGAGTGTATTTTTTGGGGAGAGAAAATCTTTTCCATTTCAAATAATATACGTGTATGATCAGAAACCAAATCCCCTTGGACCAGTTATATTCAACAATAAAGCAGCTTTAATCCATTAACTAAATTTAGCGTCCTATGAAAAAGAACATTCAATCAAATTAACTCTCCTAGATCTAAACACCGTGCCAAACATAGCATCACTCAAGATCTATATTTCTTATAAATTGCTGTTGCAATCACTTACTCATAAAAAACCAAACCAAAATCTGGAAAACAAAATATATAGCTACAACTATGGCCTCAAATCCTATATTTTCTACCATTCAGGTGACTCTCATGGTAGTTTTTCTAACAACCTCCCAGGTTGTGTTATCTGATGATTCGATAATGCCTCCTGATAAGACACAATTAGGGTCATGGTTTAGTGCTAATGTAGCGCCTTTAGACAAAAGAAAAAGTACCCTGGATTCTAAATTAGTGGCTGCTGAAGAAAATGCGACGGTTGTGAAGGTAATGCAAGATGGCAGTGGGGATTTCAAGACCATCACTGATGCCCTAAAAAGCATACCTAGTGGGAACACCCAGCGTGTAATTTTGTACATTGGACCAGGAAATTACAAAGAGAAAATTACCGTTGAGAAGACAAAACCTTTCATCACATTCTATGGGGATCCAGGGAACATGCCAAACATAACCTACGGGGGCACGGCAAAACAATATGGTACTGTCGATAGTGCCACATTGATTGTTATGTCAGACTACTTTGTGGCCGCAAACATAATAATCTCGGTCTGTATACTATATATCTTCCTTAAAAATCATATACAAATGCCTTAACATTATTAGGGTTCAAATTTTTCTTATCATTGGTTTATGAATTTGATGTTTTAGAACTCCGCTCCAAGACCTGATGGAAACACTGTAGGAGGTCAAGCAGTTGCATTACGAATTTCTGGAGACAAAGCTACATTTTATAAATGTCAGCTGTATGGGTTCCAAGACACATTGTGTGATGATGCAAATAGACATTTTTTCAAAGACTGCTTGATTCAAGGAACTGTTGATTATATTTTTGGAAGTGGAAAGTCACTATATGTGGTATGTAAAAATTCCTGAACTCCAATATTTTATATATTCCATTTAATATGTAATAGGTATTAAGGCTTTTATTTTATGGGGCAGAATTGCGAAATAAAAACCCTAGGCGATGAGGGGCTTACTTTTATAACAGCACAAGCAAGAAAAAATAAGCAAGAGGACAATGGCTACGTCTTTGTACATTGTGAACTTACTGGAACTGGATCTGGTTCTTACTTGGGAAGAGCGTGGTTTGGTTATTCCACAGTGATCTATGCTTACTGTAACATGGGCAACATTTTCAACAAAGAAGCGTGGAGTAACAACAATCACCCTGAATATGACAAGTAATTTTCTAATTTAACTTTTCATGATAATGGTTGTGTTCCGAGCTAATAAAACTGTGACGAATCAATCGAGTTTTAAAATAAATAATGCTTCAAACGTGATGATTAACTCTAATAATATTATCAAGAGCATTAAGGTGAGAACATGGTTCATTACCTAAGATTAATTATATCTCCAAAATCATTTCTCAAAAGGCTTAATTATGTTTCTTCATGCATAATACTTCTTATTTTTCTTTTTATTTTATAAAATTCTAAACAATTTTTTATGTTATAATGCATTATAATATTTGACCAACTGCAGAACTCTTTATTTTGGGGAGTATAAGAACACAGGACCTGGTTCAGATGCCACAGGGCGTTCTCCATTGACAAGGCAACTCAGTGATTCAGAGGTTAAGCCATACCTAGGTCTTGGTATGATAGAAGGCTCAAAATGGATTCTTCCTCCCCCAACTCCCAAAGTCTAGTTAGTTACTACTTGTTGTGTTTGTGTTGTCTAAGCAGTGGCAATACACAACAAATTCTAGTGCATGACGAATATGGGGAATGGTATTCCAATTAAATAAGAAATTGGTCACCTTCTCCAATTTTGGTGTCCTATATTTTTTTTCTTCCAAATTAGAATTTTGAAACACGTGAGATTGTTGTATACTTTGATTAGTAAAAGTGGTGTATCATAAACACCAAAGTTAAGATGTAAATATTTGTAACTTAATTATTAGTTAAGTCTACCATAAATTCTTTTAATTAAATTTTTAATAAAAAATTCTGTTCTAGTGTTTATAAGTTTTATAATTTTTAATTAAGTTCTTGCTATTTGATTTTGTTTTTGGATGGGAGGACGTAATCATTATATTGTATTGTCATTGTTTATGTATTTCTAAGAAAAATTAAAAATGATATAGTGTTAAGTCTTTTATAAATTTAGATTTTTTTAACTGAATTATTATTAAAAGTTTTATTCTATTAAGTATAAAAAAAATATTTATAGTTTTCAATTAAGTTTATGTCATTTGATTGTCAAGTAACTGTTTGACTATGTACCAGACCTCGAACTTGGATAACAATAAAAATGAAGCTTTATAATCCTAATTTTTTTATAAATCATTTTTTAAAATTAAATACTAAAACAAAAAAATCAAATTAATTATATGGAAACATGAAACATATTATTTGGTAAAAGTAATTAAGGTTCTAGTGTTTCATATTTTTAGAAGTTAATTTCGTTGTTTTGTGCTTGAGATTGTAAAATCAACCGTCACGTCACCCTAGTTGTGTTTGGAAAGCCAAGGTTAGGAAGCATAATAATTACACAAATTATTCGCTTGTAAAATAAAACTTTCTTAAAAGAAACAAGATAAGTGTAATATAAGCGCAATTTAAAAATTCTAAAGAGTAAAAAATTAAACATGCATGAGTAAGAAGAACACAACAAATTTTATCGCAGAAAACTCAATGAGAGGAACAAAACCCACCGAATCTAGTCTGAAAAAATTTTCACTATAAAATATCAAAAACATAACTTTTAAAAAAGAACCTCACAAAACACTCTACTCATAAGCAAATAGTAGAAATCACTAGTCCAACAAATCACCAACATAAAACTCAACAAGTAAATAGAATGCATTCAAACAGTGAGAGAAATAAAAATCCGAAAATACTATATCGATGTCTACATTGAGAAGAAAAAGTGGATGAAATGACATCCAAAACAGAGCACAAATGAGAACTCAAACAACCTCTCGAAGTAAACAAGAAGTCCAAAATTGGTAAAAACGACACAATCTCTTATCTCCTCTTTTTGTGTGTTGTGAGTAAAAACCTCCTGAGTCACATTAGGTTACTCACTTAAAAACCTTGGGCTACTAAAGTATTTTTTTATTTTAAATATAAAATATTGTTGGACCTAACTTAAGGATGATCCACACAACAAACTCCTCATTTGACTCAAGAGAGGGCAAATGTCAACCCAGAAATAAATCGACAAATTTCAAATTTCTTCTTTGGTAGAGTCTTCATCGTCATATCAGAACCATTGTCATTTGTATGAATCTTATCAAGCTCCAATATTATAGTCCAAAACATCACGGATTCAATGATATTGCACATCAATATGTTTAGATCTACCATGAAAAGTAAGATTCTTGCCAAGATGGATAGCACTTTGATTATCACAAAATAAAGCATATATCTGTTGTTGAAAACCAAGTTCTTGCACAAATTTTTTCATCCAAAGCAACTATTTACAATTCTTGGTAATAGCAATGAACTCAACCTCAGTTGTAGACAAACAACACACTTTTGTAATTTAGATTACCAGGTCACAACTCCCTCTGCGAAGGTAATCAAATAAGCAGAAGTAGATTTTCTAGAATTAAAATCTCTCGGCATATTAGAATCTGTGTAAATTATCTCAGAGAAATATCTCAAGAGCCACTTTATAACTTCCAATGCTCTAGATCAGGATTGGAAAGAAAACACCAACAACATGAGTTATATTAGGCCTAGTACAAACCATTGCATACATGAAACTTGTTACTGTGGACGTATAAGGAGCAAGTTGCATAGCTTTTTTTTCTTTGTCACTGGAAGGAGTTTGTCTAGAGCCAAGCTTAAAGTATAAAGCCATAGGTGTACTTAGAATTTTAGCTTTATGTATATGAAAATGCTTTAAAATACCTTCTCCGTGTACCTTTCTTGTGACAACCACAATTTCTTGACCTCTCGATCATGAGAAATATACATGTCAAGAATTTGTCTTGCTAGTCCCAAGTCCTTCATTACAAAAAACTTGCTGAACTCTTTTTTCAACCTGTCAATTCTAGACAAATTATGACCAACAATCAACATGTCATCAACATAGAGCGATAAAATAATGAAATTAGTATCAGAGAACTTTTTCAAAAAAATACAATGATCAATAGTAGTATTTCTGAATCCATGTTGGATCATAATTGACTCAAACTTCTTTTACCACTGCCTTGAGACTTGTTTCAACCCACACAAACTTTTCTTCAGCTTGCAGACATAAGTCTCTTTACCTTTCATCACAAAATCTTCAGGTTGCTCCATGTAAATTTCTTTCTCCAAATCACCATGAAGGAAAGCAGATTTAACATCCATCTGCTCAACTTATAAATCAAGATTGATTGATAACTAAGAACAACCCATATAGAAGAAATTTTAACAAGAGAACAAATCTCATCAAAGTCAACACCCTTCTTCTAACGGTAGCCTTTAACAAATTGCTTTGTATCATGGAGTAGAAAAATTCTCTTCGATCTTCAACCTATAAATCCATTGATTTTGCAAAACTTTCATATCTTTTGGCAACTTGACTAACTTAAAGGCATGGTTATCATGCAAAGATTTCATTTCATCTTCCACAACCACAACCCATTTCTTCTTTTGCTCACTCTCCATAACTTCTTCATAACATTCAGGTTCTTCTTCATTGCTTAAGAAGGATGAAGAACACAATAATACATTAGAGAATATTCATCTAACTCTTCAAAGTATAAAGTGAAAGTTGAAGAAGCTAAATGTAGATAGCAGTGATGAATCTAGTGATGAATAATGATTTCTCTGTTTGCATTTGTTTTATTTTGTATTGTTTAAATAATTTAATGATTGAATAAATCATTGTTTGCATTTGTTTTATTTTGTATTGTTTAAATAATTTAATGATTGAATAAATTATTGGAATTTTCAATATTTGAAGTGTGTTTCATGTTTTATACCTCTGATTTAAGTATATTAAAGTCCATATCAATCAATTATAATATTATATTAATGAATTAAAACTTGTCTTAACATATTAAAATCACAAGAAATTCAACTATTTTTTTTATTTTTGAGATAAATAATTGATTAAAAGATGTTTTAACGAATTATTCAGAACAATTTATTTCTAAAAAAAATTCATCTGGGATAATCGACTATATATATTATTAATTTATTATTTCAGAAACTCTTTCTTATGAAGTTTATATTTGTTTTGGGATAATTGATTAACCAAAGTTTTAAATTTATTAAGCATATACTTGTTTGATATTTTAATACCTTTTTCTCTAACACATGTTATACTAAATTATTCTTATTTGTAATTTTTTATAATGTTACAAGGAGAGATTTTATGCATGTTTGTTGAAAGATGTTTTTAAATTTGTTTTTGGCCTCCTAATCTTGCCTTCTTTCTTTGTATTTTATGTAGGGGAGCACGGATCAATTGGGACATTCCTTGTTATATGTGTTGTACCTATTTAAAATGAAGACTCTAATAAAAGTTTTATGACATCATCTCCAACATATGAATTTAAATGACTCTGATACCATATTAAAATGTGGACTTTAAACTTAACTCAATCTTATAAAATTAGTTTGTAAAGTGAATTTTATACCTACTTACATATTATAATGGTTGAAATCTCCAACAATAATAGAAATAAGTAAAATAAATATTTTTAAATTATTGAATTTAATATATTAGAACAAAATAATATGAAAAATTAAGAAATGAATAAGAATAAATTAAAAATAAAACATTAGGTTTCAATATTTTTTTAGAAGTTATTTTTAATTTTTAAAAAAAATAAAATATTAATTCTTTCCTATGCTTTTGCCTGTATTCAAATTTTGGTAAAATATTCTAGTAACAAATCAGACCTGTGAATTGTTTACAAAAATTTCTTTAAGTTTGAATTTTTTTAATTTTTAAATAATTATTATGTGTAATGTTTATATTAACATAATATTTTTATTTTAAGTTAAGTATAAGCAACTTTAATTAGAAATACTGATTATTATTTCTTGAACCCTTTGACAGTCAAATTTTGGTGATACGATGTATTTGAAATCAATGATACAGAGGTTTTTGCCGTCAGAGTTTGGCATGACGTGGACAGGTCTGATCCTGTGGAACAGGGTCTAAGAATGTACAATGAGAAGCGTATGATGGATGACTACGGTATTCCTTACACCAATATCTGCTGCAACTCCATTGCTTCTTGGCCTTACCAAGATAACTGTCACCCGACTGAGCTTCCACCACCGATAGATCAATTTCAAATCTATGGTGATGGCAGCGTCACAGGTACATACAATCAATTACATGGGATTGAGAGAATAGTTTTATTAAGCTTAATTATGTTTTAAGTTTTATAAAATAAACGAGATTGACCTTTATTCTGTAAGTTTTTATATTTATTTTAATTATTTTTAAAATTCTTTAACTTTTACGTCCAATATTAAATAGAACATCAAACGATTATTTTAAGTAATCTATATAGTCTTTATTTATGTTAAAATAAATATGAGAAACTAAAATATTTTATATAAACTAAGATGAAAATTCATGACTAAAACTATTTATTTCAAAATTTATAAAAATAAAAAATAAAGATTTTTTTGGTAGAAATAAAAATCTTGCTAATGATAGGTAAATATTTTTATCTATATGTTTATCTATCTAATTTTATATTTCATGTTGATATTTTTTATTGAGTGAGTTTAATTATATTAAAATTAATGGAAAAAAAATATAACTCAGTTAGTTATATTTTTGTTTAAGATTCGTGGTTAATTACTTCTAACCACTTTTAAATTTCAGTCTCTACCTACACAACTCATAATCATCTATATTTGTTACTTTATGTTTTTGAATTCATAACACTTTATTCCAATGTATATATATATATATATATATATATATATATATATATATATCACTTGCTACAAAAAGTATTGTTCACTTATCACTTAGTTCACATACTCACACTCATTCTCTCATACACCTTATTGATCACGTACTTACTTTGATCATCGAAGTATCTTCTGCAAGTGGACCTTTCGACAGAATTCAGAACTACGTCAACCCGGATCCTTGATTACTTGGACTTGGAGCAAGTTGGTTCCAACCCACCTTGTTCAAACACCAGTTTAGATTTCGATAAGAACATTTGACGCCCATCGTGAGCCTAAGTAAAATTTTCCCTGACCCAAGTATCCAGTGTCACTCCACTATCAAAGTCAACAACCAATGAAATCTATACCTCACCTTAAGATGGATCCAACACCACTCGAAGCTATCAAGGCACACATGGAGAGTATTCTCCAAACCAGCATGCAAGATGCACTGACTAGCCTTAGACAGGAGTTCATGGATCAAATGGAGGCACACCACAATGAGTTGGTGACTTGACAGCAGCAACTGACATACCTCCAAAAAGAACGAACCGCTTGTAGAGCAAAAGACGTACGACAACCATCGTCGGAACGAAAATATGGACAAAATTCAACTGTGAAGCTCTAACATGACAATTTATTGCCACTTCTCGGTATCGGACGTGCCGCAGACACGAACATGTGATGGAAGTGTGTACGACACTGCGTCGAACACAGCGTGTTGGGCCGGATGCGGCCCAGTGATCGGACACGCGAAAATGACACGTCTGTTAAGCGGAAAAGTTGAAAGACACGGTAGTGAAAGTGAAAAAGATACCAAAAACATTGAATATGAAATCAAAACAGATTAAATACAAAATGAAAATTGAAAACTCTTCAAATCTTCAACTACCCGAAAAACGAATCACCTTACACGAAATCAAAACTAAACCATTCATAACTTATAAATAAGCTAAAGTTGTAGGTGAAAAATCGAAAAGAAAGAAGAAGCTAAATAAGGTGTGCACGGTGTGGAAGAAAAAGCGAAAAGAAGGAAGAAGCTGGAAGAGCGCATCCTCTATGAAGAAGAATGGAAAACCCGTGAAGAAGAACAAAAAAATGCTTTGTGAAGAATAAAAAAGGAAAGAAGAAGGCAAGTCATGTGTCGCACGCGTGAAGAAGCAGAACCAAAAAGAAAAGCTTTGTGAAGAATAAGAAAAGGAAGAAGAAGGCACGCCACTTGTTGCACGCGTGAAGAAGCTGACCAAAGAAAAAAAAGGAATAAAAAAAAGGCATGCCACTTGCTACACGCGTGAAGAAGCTGAACCAAAAGAAGCATCTGAAGAAAAAACAAACGACAGAGATGTGGTAATCTAAGAGGCCTACAACTTGGAACTTGTTCGCCTGCCGCAGCCTATATGGACTCCATCCTCTGTCGTAATTTGTTTCCTTTGCAAATGATTACTTTCTAATCTGTTTATGAGATATTGTAAATTTTATTCTCTAATTTTTTTTTCCACTTAGATTTTGTTTCTCATTTTGATTCAAAGAAAGAACTTACACTTTTGCTTGATCAGCCTCACACGTAGTGATAAACCCTTTCTTTAGATAAGCAACAAAACCGTCCAATCTATGTTAAATGTATTAGACTCTTTTTATACTCTCATTTTCATATCACTTGATGTTGCCGAGGTGTTTTCTTCAGTTGAGTCTTCACAGATGGTTCAGTGAATCGTTTACTCCATATAACTACTAAACCTATCTAGTCTGACCGTTTAATGTGGGTAACTTGTTATACTTACTGTTTACTGTGATTAAAAATACAAGATTAACAAGAAAAGATAGTTAAGGCCTAAATAAACCCAAATAGATAAATCTCAATTAGAATAGTGAATTTATTATTGATTATAATCCAAGAAGGTCATAATTGAAGCTTGTAAGTGTGGATAACGTTATGCTCATAAAAAAACTCTTTAGTTTTTCCATCAAACACCATACTTAGACCATTCAACCATTCATTTTTTTTCCACCACCCAAATCACTTGCAATTTCACCTAACCTAGATAGGATTAGTTCTCTACCTTTCTGGAACAAAACCCTACAAAAACAAAAACCAAAAAAATAGGCAAAAAGATCCAATCATCTTCCAAGGACTCGTCTTCTTGGAAGTTTGTTTCTCTTCTTTGTGTCTTGTGTTCTTAGAAACTTGGAATGAACTTTCTTTAACATCTTGGGAGCCTCAAGAGATCTTTATCCATTTTTAGAAAAAGGCTTTCCTTATTAGAAAAATAAAGTGAAGATGGATTTGAAGTCCATATATTATCAACTATGACAGATTATAATCCATAGTGATATTGAGATCTCATCCTTAACGGTGTGTTTGGTTGAAGTGATTTAAAGCGATGAAAAACAACTAAGCGAGGAAAGACGTTCAAAGTGCGAAAAAACAAGACACTTAATCATGAAAAATGATTTTTTTTAAACTTTCTTAGCTGATATGTGAAGAAAGTTTCGTACGATATATAATAAATTAATTTAATATATTATAATTAAATAAAATATACATAATAGTTATATTTATAATAAATAAATTCAATAAAATTAAAAAATAATAATAATTAAAATAAGATAACTATAAAAATAAATTATTATTAATAATAATAAAATAAAAAATAATAATTATAATAATAAAAATAATAAAATTGTAAAATAATAATAAAATTATAATTATAATAATAATCAAAATAAATTTATAAAATAATAATAACTTAATTGTTTATTTTAATTTTAATTTTAAAATAATTGATACCTTTTATAATTTTATCAATTAAAATAATAATTTATATATTCAAAATTATATTTAATTTTAAATTAATTTTAATTATAATTTCATTCATTAAAAAATTATTTTATTAACTATACTTATTATATCATTTACAAATTTTTATAAATTTTTTTTATTATTTATCCTTTAACCCAAATAACCTAACTATCTATAGACTTTTTTTCTTAAATATATTCAAATCCATTTCCTGAACTAAAGAAAGTATAAAAGAAGTTTGAAGATACAATTGAACAACAATAAAGATACAAATGTCACCAGCATATGTCAGTCGCATTTTATGTTGTACAATATCATTTCTATTGGATAATCCGAGAGAACAAACACCGGGAAGATCTTAAACAATGAGACATGAGCCAACCCATATAAGATAATGACACCACCTTCAACCCAAAACCTTAAGGCATTGAGTTTGCACATTGCTCAACTTTTGCATTCATACCCGATGTGGGACTTAGACTCACACTTGAATACCTAACAATTTCAGCATGCACGATAGGAAAGTATAAGTGTCTTTTATTTTTTTTTTTTCAAAGTTCTTTTTCATAAAGCTTTTCATGTAGTCTAAGCTTTTGAATGTAAGCTTACATTCTTGTGAAAAATTTTATGCTTTCAATTTCTATGTTCTCTCTCATTCCAAACTCTTATTTGAGAATTCAATGGCACCCAAAAAGATTGCTTGGTTCTTGTTGTCTCCAACCTCAGAGAAGCTATACTGGTGTTTCCTAAAGCTTAGTTTATCACTGGAATGTTCTTGAACTTCTCAAACCTTGAACACAATGGCTACCGATGGACAAGGTGTTTGGTCCAGTTGGATAGGTGAAGTTCGTAGCCCTAAGAAACTACTAAAACAACAACACTAGTAGAAAAAACATATTTTAAGGCAAGATATTATCGCGGTTAGGAAGGAATCGCAATAAAAAACAATGCGGTGACATTTTTGAAATTAAGTACAATTATACCAGCGCGGTTGTCGCAAGAACCGCGATGGTAAGCCACAAATAATTTAAAATTGAAAACTGCAAGGAGATACCAACGCGGTTCTGGAAACAACCGCGTTGGTATTTACAAAATAATTTTTAAATTATTTTGTAAGAGGATACAAATGCGGTTGTTAGTGGGAACCGTGTTCGTATCCTCTTGCAAAATAATTTAAAAATTTTGTGAAAGGATACAAATGTGGTTGTTAGTGTGGGTTTTGAAAATGGGTGTTAAATATGGATTTGGGTCTTAGAGTGTGAACCGTCATTCATATCCCTGCAGGAGGCTGTGCAATGGAGGAGGCTGGAAATAAAGAGAATAAAAAAGAGTGCAATGGAGGAGGCGCCTTATCCATTAGGCCACAAGTGCTTTTTGAGAGTAATGCTTTTTTTTAAAAAAAGAAAAGCAATACCACTGCGGTTGTTAATAAACAACCGCGTTGGTATGTCCCATTTTTCACCGTTTTTTATATAACCACGATAACAATTTTGATACTTTTTATTGCGGTTCGAGAGCCGCGATTGTAAGTCTTATAAAACCGTGGTGGTATGTATTTTTTCTACTAGTGCAAGACAAGACATACAATTGGTATTGGTGGAATGTACAATCTATGGAAGAGGACTTCAAGGGCAAAGTCCTTGGATGCTTGGTGAAGATTTCTGCTGCCAACATCGTATTAATAGAAAGAAGAAGGTGCATAAATTTCTTCTTCAGAATCAATTCCTGAACATTTATAATGAACCATACTATTTATATAATCATTTGACATATTATGTTATAAAGTAATTAAAAAAACAGAATAATGCTATTCTCCAAAAAAAAATTACATATTTGATGAACTAGTAAAATATATAAAAACATAAAATAGAATAAAATTAGAAAATCTTAAATAATGAAATTAAAAAAAAAACTTATAAAATAGTAAAAGTGACTTACTAGTAAAACTAGTAGAAAGAAATAGTACTACGTATACATGTATCTACTTTTTATGAGAGTAATTATTAAAGTTTATATTAAGTCGATAAAAGAATGTATATATAGAAAATAGTAGTAAAGGTATTTTTTATTAATTTTTATAATGTTATTTATTCATAGGAACCGTTTATATAGAATTTTAAAATTAATAAAGTTAATTATGTTTATAAATATAAAAATAGTTAACAAAGTATAAAAAATATATAAAATATAACAAGTAAAATTATAAGAAAAATGTCTATAGAAAGAAACGTTATAAGCAGAATCCTAAGGAAATCTATTTTTCAAAATTTATTGAAGTGGATAAAGATTGCGCCAGTTCTTTGAAGCCCAAATACACGAAGACGGCAGAGGCACATCAAAAGTCAGTCAACAAGGACAACAACTAGTGCATTCACTATTTTAATGATTATTGTCCTTATTTTTTTTTATTAATGTAATTTAATATTTCAAGACATTCACATTCACAGGCACGGAACTTTCAAATTTTAAAGAGTTATATAAAATCCTATGGAAAAGAAACTTCGATGAAGAGAGAAAAAACACTATTAAATCATTTTTTTATATTATTTATTTCATATTAAATTACGCGGTTTGCATTTTCAGACTCTGGGAAAGCAGAAAAAGAAGGTTTTGAACTGAATCATCAACCACTCTCCTATGGCTGGGTATGTGGCCTTCTCTTGCATATGATGTTCGATTATTCGACTCTATTTTTCACTGGGATTTTCCTTCTGGAACATCATAGTACCAACTTTTTTTTTTTGCAGCAATGCTGGCTCTTTTGATAGAACCCCATTAATATGATCGAAATAGGGTTGCTTAGTATCATATGAAAAATTATGTCTTTTTTGTGTTCTGGTTGTGTTGCTTCATCTCTGTGGTGGTCCTTGTTCTATGATGGAAAAAGAAGTGGAAGTTCGTACATGGGGTTAGTTTCATGCGAAAAATCAAAGCTTTTTGTGTAATAATGGAATTTCTGGTTGGTGGGTTTGTCTCTCCGTAGTTTACTGTTTCTAAAATGGAAGGAAAATGGGAAGGTCTTACTTGAGGTTGTGAAGAAAGTTTTTTTTTTTTTTTTTTTTTTTTTTTTTTTTCATATTTTGGTTGATTTTCAGTGTTGGGTTCATCCCTAACTACCGTGGTAATAGTTCTAAGATTGAAAGCCAAATGGAAGACCATGGAAGCCATTAAAAGTTTATATTTCTTTCTTGGCTTTTCTGTACCGTTTTGATGTTGACCTTATTATTTGATTTAAACTTCACCAAGTTGGAATAAAGAGATCATGAACTAGTATTTGTTTGTTTTTTCTAAGCTTAAAAGGAAATAGCAGTCCACTGCATAATATGTGTTGAGTTCTGATATTAGTTAAATGCTTAAATCCACACAATGGCCTTATGCTGTCACAGCCAAATGATAAACATTTTATCTTGATAATGCCCTTGGTTATTGCAGACCATCGTGGTTGGTGGACAAAAGTAGAATTGCGACCAAAATAAAATGTGCTTCAGGAACGTGTGATCCTAAAAAGATTATATGGAAGAGCAATCCTACCAAGCCTTGCCCAAATTGTAAACATAATATTGACAACAGTGATGTATGTGCAGTTTCTTTTTAAAATTTATCTGTTTATTTCCTGATTTCATATCATCATTGGCTCAGTCTTTTGTTACACATTGCATTTATTTATGTGGACTCCATTTGTCGTGTTCATTTTCAACCTCCCTTTAGTGTGAATAAGTATTTTTAATCATATTTATGCAAGTTTTGCTTGTATTTTGTAGTGATTCAGTAAGATCAGTTTAAATATTTTTATGTAACAAAAATGGAGTGGTTGTGCACTTATTCCGATATTGAGGCTTCAATAAATTGTGGCTACGTGAGATTGGAGTTGCTGTTTTAACTGAACTAAATATAAATTTATACGGGAAAGAATTTGAGTTTTAACTTATAACTTGGAATGGACATAGCAACTTTTGTTCCATGTTAATTTCATTAGGAGCAAGTAACATTAATGTTCTATTTTGTAAGATAAAGTGCAAGTTCTTTGCCCTTACTTTTAGTTTTGGGTATGAGAGATGCTTATCTGCTGCTATTTCATCTTTTGTATTGAATTTCATTTGCTTGGATGTAAAAGTGCTCAATGTACTTATTCTACACTAAAATGGTCATGGTTATCATGCAAAGAAATCATAGCTTATGATTGAGCGTATGATGTCAACATCTCTGGATTGAATACGGCAATATATTAGGTCAATATTGTGCATAGAATGAGTGAGTGACAGCTTGAAACCTGTATTGGAAGATTGAAAATAGAGCATTTGAATGATCATAAAGTATGCATTTTGTGGTGCTTAGTTGGTTTCTTTTCATTTAGTAGTATGTAATGAAATGTGGTAATGCGATCTATACTTTGGTGCGTTGAGCTGGGTTGGAATTTCCCAAATCACAAACTAAATGTCCTAACGGATCTTTGTTACTGAGTATTTTCTTTTTGTTCTTTTCACTTTTCATGCCACAAATTTGAATTCCTAGAAAGATGTCCTAAAATTTGATGTAGCATTTAGTTAAAAGTTAAAACTTAAAAACATAACAAGTTCATCCTTTAATTCCATAATGTAAGTCTAACAATTGAGTATGAATAATCTGAAGTTTGAATTTTTTTTCTGATGATAGGTAGCACAAGAGTGGCCTGGCTTACCAAAAGGTGTCAAGTTTGATCCATCTGATCAAGAGATAATTTGGCACTTGCTTGCAAAAGTTGGGGTAGAAGATTCTAAACCTCATCCTTTCATTGATGAATTTATTACTAGTCTTGAAGAAGATGATGGAATTTGCTATACTCATCCTCAAAATTTACCTGGTGAGTAGCGTAAGTTTTCCAAATTTTGAATTCTGAATTGCTTTTCAATTTATACAATAATCTATTATGAAAATTTTAGGTATTAAGCAAGATGGAAGTCCTTCCTTCTTTTTCCATAGAGCAATCAAGGCTTACAACACTGGTAACCGAAAGCGTCGAAAAATAACAAGTCAAGATTTTGGTGATGCCCGCTGGCACAAGACTGGAAATACTAAACCAATTGTCTTGAATGGGGCTCAAAAAGGCTGGAAAAAGATTATGGTTCTGTATGAAGGAGGAAAAGAAAAAACTAATTGGGTTATGCATGAATATCACCTAGGAACAGAAAAAGATGAAAATGATGGGGAGTACATTTTCTCTAAAGTGTTTTACCAGCAGCAAGTCAAATTGGTTGATAAAGATGACCAAGATGTTCCTGAACCAAATGAATCAACAATTGTGCAGGTGGTTCCAAACACTCCCAAATTGGTGACTCTTGATCCTCCTTGCAACGAAAGGCAATGTGCGGATCTAGACCAAGGACAAGAAACACATAACATTCCACAGGTAAAACCTTCAACCATAATCTCTTGTTATCAAATATTTGTTGCCTATTAATACTTTGTCACAAACACTATTGTTATTGTTTGTGTTGCTTTTGTCGGTAGAGGATATGCGTAAAATAATAAGATGATGAATGTACCATTTGAAAATGTAGGTAGATATTTGTACTTGGTAGAAATTCTTTACAGGTACAAAGTTTTATAATGGTTTTCCTTTTCGTTACCGAATTGGTCATAGAGGGTGGTAGTGCTCTAGTATCATGTTGAGAATAGAAAAATTGAGAAAGAATATAATTGTCATAATTATAAAACTAAGGAGTTATCTAGATTATTTATTTATTTATTTTCGTATCATATCTTTGTTATTAGAGGTATTCAGATCTCCTCTATTTATTGTATTGATTGTTTTTTCTCAACATAAGCACTCGTTCAACCCCAAAATGACACAATTTTAGCTTAATGTTCCTCTCTTTCCTAGAGTTTAACATGGTATCCAAAGCCTTTTGCAAAACTATATTGGGAGGGTAGATCCACTGTTTCCAGAGGATTTTTTATTTTGCAAACATTTCTCCCAGTTTGTGTTCACTGTTCCAGCACTGCCTCCAACAAGTTTCTTGGAAAAGTTTCCACAACCACCTTTTTCTCTGTCTAACTCAAGGTTGGGATCCTGTTGTGCCGATCTATCCAACTGTTTAAATGCCATATCAAGCAACCCATCCATTTACCCTTATGCACGACTTCCTCCCCCTTGGGTTGCAATTTTGTCCGCCAACCTTCACCATAGTTGTCTCCTTCATGAGCTCCTACCTTGTGGTGGTGGCTCAATCGAAGTTCGTTTAATGGTGCGATCTTCTTTTCGCTTTCCTTTGGTATTTTTATTTTTTTCCCTGCCTTTCCTGAAAAGAAAATGTCTTCCAATGCCACATCAACTTCTAGAACAAATTCTCCCATCTTTTTTAACCATATTGTTAGTATTAAGAAGATGGATGGGTCAAACTATTTCACTTGGGCTTCCAAAATCGGATTATGGTCAAGTGGGATGGGCTACAAATCTCATCTCACTCCAATTGTTTAATTGTGGGTCATGTTAGTTAGGAAAACATATTTGTCACTCTATTCCTAATATTTGTCACTCTTTTCCTAATAGTCCTAATAAACCAACTTCATCGTTCACTTTGATATTTGGCTTCCTTGTATTGTTACCTCTTCTAGTGTTAAATATTTTGTTACCTTTATTGATTATTATAGGTATACTTGGATTTAGCTAATGAAGAATCAATCAAAAGTGTTTTCTATATTTAAAACCCTTTTTAATGAAATCAAAACACAATTTGTCATATCCATTTGTGCTTTTTGTAGTGACAATGCTTGTAGCTATCTATCTCACCAATTTTAGCAGTTCATTGTATCCAATGGTATTATTCGTCATACTTTGTGCCCTTATACTCCTAAAAAAACTAGAGTTTCCAAAAGCCAAAGCACACGCATCTTTATAGTCATCTTCCTCATCGTATTTAGGGAGATGTCCTTAAAGCATGTTATCTCATTAATCGGATGCCATCATCTATCCTTAATGATGGGCTAACCCACTTTGCCTTTCTTCCTCATTCCTCTCTATATAGTCCTCCTCTACGTGTTTTGACACCACATGTATTGACTTAACCTCATATCTGATTGAGATTAACTTTCTTCACAGTCGTTCAAATGTGTCTTTGTGGGATATCTTTATTCTCGTAAGGGGTATTGATGTATCTCTCTTAATCTTCGTAGGTATTTTTTGTATACTGACGTCTTTTTCTTTGAGTCTTTTCCATATTACATATTTGCACATTCTAATGATGACAAATGCGGTCACTTTCCCACCATTATCAATCTTCCTTCACCACTAGATGACTCTGCCATAACTCGAGATGTTTTGCTAGCACCTTTTTAGGTTATTAACAACCTATTGAAATTCTAGTATAGAATGTCTTTGACGGATAATGATATGGTGGAGATGATGCTTGATTCTTTCTCGATACCATCTCTCGTACATATCTTGTCTCTTCTAGAAATGATTGGCCTATTACTATTTGAAAAGGTACATATTCTACCTTGAACCCTTCTCCCCAATATACAAAGTTATCATTGACTTTCCACCATACATTATACTGATTTGTCCTTGCTAGCTTCTATTCATATTCGTAAGTCCCCAGGTGAAGTTTATCTCATGCAGAGTGGCGACAAACGATGATTGATGAGATGTGTGGCTTTCAAAGTAATGGTACTTGAGAGTTGGTTCCTTTTTTAGATGACGAATCAATTGTTGAGTGTTGGTGGTTGTATACTCTTAAAATAGGACCTGATGGTAACATTGATTGCCATAAAGCTCAGTTAGTTGCCAAAGGATACACACAAATCTATGGCTAAGTTTATATTAACACTTTCTCTCTTGTTTCAAAAGTGACATGTATTCGACATCTCTTTTCCAATACAACTATTCACCATTGAACTCTGTTTTAGCTTGATATAAAAAAATGCACTTTTGCATGATCTGGATGAAGAAGTCTAAATGGAGCAACAGGCTGGATTTGTTGCTCAGGGGAGTCATCTAATAAGGCATGTTGTCTACTCAGGTCCTTATATGACCTTGAGCAATCACTCCGCACATGGTTTGGGTGCTTTTAGACTGTCATCTAGTACTTTGGAACTACATGAAGTGATGCTGATCACCATTTCTTTTATTGTCATTCTTCCCAAGGATGTATCTATCTTATTGTATATGTGGGCAACTTTGTCATAACAAACAGTAATAAGGAGGGTATTGGTGAACTAAAACAACAACTTGCTCTAAAGTTCTAGACAAAAGATCTTGAGTTCTTGAGGTATTTTTGTGGTATAGAAGTGGCATAATCCAAGGATGGTTTGGTCATAACTTAAAGTGAATATTATTGTAACCAAATTTTGTTCCCTTTGGTTTCTTCATTCAAACATTTTAAGCATTTAATCTGAATTTGAAATGTCGTTTAACAAATTGGATATCAAAGTAAAATGAATGGGGGATTGACCGCTATTAAAATAGTTTTCAGTAGTAGTTTTATCAGTGGATCATGTAATTTTCATATGTAGGCTAAAGTGACTGAAAGATGTGGGGTGTTCTGATATTTTGAAGTATATATTTTTATGTCGTGGATTCTACCTCAGCAAGTACATGCTGGTTGGTTACAGTGTTCTTAGTCCCGGAATGTAAATTAACCATATAGCTAAACTTCTAATACTTTTGTGTTGTGCAGTTATGGTATTTCTTTTGCCAGATGCTACCTGCGATGATGTAGTTTAGTGAATTATGACATACCACTTACTGAAGTTGATTATTCCTTTCTGTTTGTGTTTTGCTTTGTCTCAGATGGATTGTTTATATGAAATTCAAGATGATTGCCCAGAACATGCAACTGAATCTCAACGTAATGAAGGGGTGGATAATAAAGAGTGTAATGCTGAGGAAGGCCAAAAATGGTGGGACAGTGAGTCACAGAATCTGTTGGATTCACAACAACTGGTTGACGCACTGTCTTTGTGTGACGATCTCTTCCTGAGCCAGTCTCCCAATAGAGATGAAAAACATCAAGATCATAAGGACCATCCCGGTCTTTCTGTTTATGCTCAGCTAGGACCAGAATATCTGAAGAAGGATATTGAAGAGTGTCAAAAACTTGTCCATGATCCTGCAAATGTAGACAATGATACCTCTTCAGAGTTTCGACTAAGTCAGCTGGTATTTCCGTGTTACCAACTATTGCGTGAAATTGAAATAATTTTAATGTCATTCTAATGCGTTATCTTGTTTTTGTAGGAATTTGGCTCCCAGGATAGCTTTATTTCCTGGGGATACAAGGCAGTGAACTAATTTGGTTCTTCACTTCGGCTAGGGAAACAACGTTTTTGTAACTGCATTTTGTTGTTAAGCGTCCTATCTTAATTTTGGGCTAAAAGTTGTTCCCTTTTGGCTGAAGGGTTAAACTCAATTATTACTGGTTGTCTCATTGGACAGTAATGAAAGACAATGAACTTTATAGCTTGATACTTTGATCAACTGGTGCTGTAATTATACCTTGTTTTGGGCTTGTTGGAGTTATTGTATGAAATGATAACTCATGTTCTAGGATATATGATCCAAGAGGTTATGCATGTTGTTAACCAATAAATGTTAGAAAGTATGTTATTGATGGTCACAAATTCAAGACATTTGAGTGTTGCATCCTAGCTAAACATCCACCCAAGGACATGCAACTTGGATAGGCTCAAAAGACAGTCGTAGAAAGCTAGCCTAATCGACTCTAGAAACTTGCCACCTTCAAATCCAGTAGCATTGTCACTACTGAAGTAGAGTTGACGATGCTCCACCTGCCTTCATAAATGAATTCGGATTATTGCATTGAACACCCTTTTAGTTAAGTTTTAAATATGTATTGTGTGGTTCGAAATAAGAGATGTTTTAATAATATTTTTTTTTGAAAAAGCAGTGTAAATAGAGTTAATGTTAACATTATGGGATGTTATTGTTGTAATGATGCACCAAGTCAGTAACTTACAATTTTTAAAGGGTCTATAGAGATAATAATATTGCTACAATATTTATAAGAGAATTTTAAGTTTCTACAAACTAATTTTAGGCACTCAATTTGAAGGACTTAATTTTCATGATCAAAGAGAAAATCTGGTTGAATAGATTTCATGCAAGCTGGAAGCTGTCTTTGTGAACTGCCTTAATGAATTTATTATAATAAACTAAAAAGGGTTTTTGGATATTTCAATTTTTTTTCTCATAAGATCTTCCAAACAATTGAGCTGTAAACAAGTTCTTTCAGTTCCATGATACTTTTGGCTGTCTAATAAGTGAATTATTTTGGCTAGCTGAAGGATGACAAGTTAATAAAAGCAAAATGCATGCCTCTAACATTCTACTAAAGTCTGATTTCTACATTGTCCTGCTTTTGCTAGTGTTTTGGGATGTTCTAGCAGCTGTATTTTATTATGTATACACATAATGCAGTATGAGTAGTCATATGCTTGCCTTGTATTTGTCTTGTCTTAACTCATGCATTTGTGTATCAAAAACAGTCTTGTGTCTTTTCTTTCTTTTCAGTAGCTTTAGACTATTTTAGCTTGCATTTTACTTCAAAACACAAATAGAAAAAGTGTTAGGTCCACCCACAAGAAAACTTGGACCATTTGGAAATGATACATCCGAATCAAAATGAATTACAACTCACACCAATCCTTCAACATGGCAACAAAATCTTGTAATTTGGCAAGGGTTTGTTCATGGACTGTCCAAAGATTCCCTAATGGACCAAAGCTTAATGCTGGCTTTGCTGTTCACTAGTCGGCACAGACAAATAGGGACATGGAAACCTCTCTGGCTCTGACAGTGACGAGGCTCACTCTCTCAAGTAGATTGCATTATCCATTGTACCTTATCCAAAATTCACAACAAAGTATTTCAGACATGGAAGAGTAGTCAAAGGAATCATGCCACATTTAGCATAGTATGTATGAGGCAATTGCTTTCTGCACTCCCTCAATTTTATCCTACACCTCCATAATTTTCAGAATGTTACCCCTTCTTTGGAGTAACTTCCAGATTACTTGTTCCAGAAGTTTTTTATAACATACTTTTAAGAATTTATAAAATACATTTCAGAACATTTTTTTTTAAGAATAGGATAAGATTTTTAGAATTAGATTTCTAGAACTCATAAAATATATTTTGGAACAAACTTTTTACAACAGGATTTCAAAATAAATTTTTCGAAACATTTAATACTTTCTAGGATATATTTTCTGAAACTAATCTTCTAAAACAAGTTTTCTGGAACAAGATTTCTTTTTCAGGGTTCTTCTTCTCTTCTTATTTTGTAGCAGTAGTGGTACAGAGGTGGTAACAGTTGTAGAAACAACTATGATTAGGCGCAGTGAGAGAAATGGATGAAACAATTTGATCATTTTACAGAATTATGAGAGTGTAGGTTCAAGAATGTGGGATGCAGATTGAAAAATGGGGTTGGAGGAAGAAATTAACAACTTTGGAAAAGGAATATTAGGAAGACACTTACGTCTTTCATAACACATTTTGTTTGTTAAAATGTATTTAAAATCACAAGAGAAGATCATCAAATAAGATGTGAGTCAGAGTTCAATTTTGTAATTTCTATACTTTTCATCAACAAAAATGAGAGTATGTTGATTATGTCTTGGAATAAAAGATAAAAATAATTATAAACGCTATCCATTCTTTTTGTGTTAATGGAACAGCTAAAGAGCATATTGTGACTTAATAATCAATTTTATTAAAGGGTAATTTAATCCTTCAAAATTAAATGCATAATTAAATTGTTTCTTATTTAAAATTCAAGATTTAAATGTTACTATATAGAGCTAAAGTTTGTTAAAAGACCAATATACTTTGAAAGATAAAATCTCAAATCACTATAAAAAAAAAGGTAAAACAATACAAGCACATACGGTGATAAAGTAAGTTTTATCCCCATAAAAAAGAATATTCTTGATTCCAATCACCTGCACTTACCACTAAACAAAAGTGAAAATACACGTACATATAATGCACTCAATTAATATGCGTTATTTTTTGTGTAGTATATTTAGACAATTTTTTCCAACAAACTTTTAAAATATAAATGAAAATTTAAAATAATTGTTTCCATATGTTAAAATCAATTTATTAAAGTTTCTTATGTTTTTTTTTCTTAAAAAGTTATTTTTAAATAGTGAATAATTAATTTTTTCTTATGAAATTTTTTTGATTTTTTTTTCTCTTAAAATTGTTTATAGAGAAATTTTTTATTTACAATAACCTTATTTGACCTGATTAATTCTAGGAAAAAAATTGTTGTCTTCAAATAAATCATCTTCACCATCCGTATTATTATTGCAGGCTGAGTCAGATCATAATATCATTGCCAAAAACTATAGAAGCTTATGTCATTCATTTCTGATCAAATTTGTTTGTCCTCCCGTGTAACCTATACTAATCTTCAATTAATTAATTAATTATAGATTCAATCAATTTAACGCCAAACTTCTTTGTAGAGTTAAAACCATCGAAGCTATATTTGATAATTTAGTAATTTAACTAAAATAACATTTTAATATATTAATATATTGTTATTTTTTCCTCAAATTTAAATATAGATGAATTGTATCCCTAATTTTTCTGATCACATTCAAAGTTTCTAGAAATTATGAAGAGTTGTTACCATTAGGAATACTTCGTTAAAAAGATACTAATTCATCTTTCAATTTTATTAGTCGTGATTTCTTTTAATTTTGGTCTTACTAATTATTTTCACATTTTCGATTTCATTTTGTAATTATTAGGTGATTCACATAAGTTTTATAACTTTTATTATAAAGATTGATCAAGCTTTCTAAATCATATAAGAAGGATTATAATCTATTGAAACCTTTCTTACCTTCATATATTTTGAAAGAATTTTTTCATACATTTTAACATTAATATGTTTAATTATTTTATGTAGACTTGAGTTTTAGACAATTGTATTATATTGTTATTGTGGTAATAGAAGGTAACATTCTAGTATCTTTAGTGCTCTGACTAGATCTCTTAATTATAAGACTTATATTGTGGGTGACATTAATTGTCCTGTGGCAGAGGCCAGTAAATTGAATCACAATCGTGCTTGAACTGCTATGCTCTTAAGTAGAAAAAGTTGTGTCTTGACTAATGACTATAGTTTTTGGCCTAGTGGTAAGCATTCGATCCAATAACTTACTTCAAAACTTATGTCATGACAATGTAATCTACTTCTGTGGTTAACAAAGACATTACCTACTATAAAAAGTCTCATATTATATCGATTACAACTTACAACAGATGTAATATGTATAGTTTTTTTGCTTTTTTTAAATGCTCTTTTACACCGGTTGTCTTTATACCCAATGTAAGATAAATATATTTTACATCAGTTGAAGAACCGACATAAAAGGTTATGGACTGTCTACATCGTTCACATCAACATCATTTGCAGACCGATGTAGAAGCCTTCCATAACTGATGTAGATATATATTTTTCTACTAGTGATTATTTTATATTTCCTTTGGACTTACAATTCTGACTTTTGCACTATAATAATTTAATTTAGTTAATTTCATAGTTGAATTCAATTAAGATTTTAATTTCAATTAAGATTTCAAATTAAATTAATTTTTGATACATCATTCATTTTAGAATTTCATTTGGGTGTGTCCGATGTTGGTTTAAAAATATTGAATTGAAACTATTTTCAAATTTGTATTGAAATCTGATTGCAAGTTAGTTTTACCTAATTTACAAACGTCTTCCTTTTTATTCGCTAAGTATCAGAATGGGCCAAATCCACTCCAATAAGACTTTTATTTTTCATCAAATGCATTAGGTTGACTCATGCTATCTCCAATTAAAATTTAAGAAAAAAACTTTATTCTTTGGATAGTATGCATAGGCTAGGTCGACACTTTGCTCATTTTTTTTAGTCAGCCTAACCATCGGAAAGTCACCTTAAATTTAAAATTTGATATTTTTTTTCCAGCTTTACGTCGGTTAGGCTGGTGCTATTATCATTTTTATTTTATTTTATTTTTGTAGGTTGTCTCAATTGACATTATATTAAAAATTATATTTTATTACTGTTTTGTAGTGTTTGACTAACTCACGTTATTTACATTTGTTCCATAACTAATACTATATCTTTTAGGATTAACTCTTCCATTTTTAACCAACACATAATGTTTTTGGGTCTACTTCTGTTATTTGTTTCAATTTATGATCAATTTTAATGTTGGTTTTTCTTGTAGTAGGAGAATATATACCTATAATTCTTCTAAATATTTTGGTTGCGCGGAAGAGTGTTAAGAACCTAAAAATCTAATAGACTTAGACTTTGTTTAGATTGAGGAGTGAATTTGGATTGATTTGAGATGAAAGTGTGTAGAAAGTTGAATTGTTTGGATTAAGAAAAAGATAATAAAATTTGAATAGAAAATTTGTAAGTGTTGTGATAGGTATGATAAATATTTTAATATTTTTCAATATATAAGATTATAAAATTACAAATTTATTCTTTTAATTAAAAATATAATATAATTAACTTATTTAATATAATTGATAATTTTATCTTAAAAATTATTAAATTATTTTTAAACTGAAATTTAATTTATAACAAAATATAATTAATTTATTAGATAAATGGATTAATTTTTTAAAGTATAAAATTATAAAATTAAAATTTTTTAAAATAATTTTTTTTATTGAATATAAATAATAATATTATTTTATAATAATAAAAAATTATTATTGAATAATTTATTTTTATTTTCAAAATGTATAAAAAATTAAATTATTATATATATATATATATATAATCGATATATATATATATATATATATATATTTATATAATCTATTAAATTTATTATTAATATTATTTTACAAATTTATTTAAATATTTAATATAAAATATATATTAACAAAATATTAAATTTATTTATTTTATTAATTATTTTGCTTATAAATTTAATTTTTATATATATTTTTAATTATTTACTATTTTAAATTAAAATAATAAATATTTTTATTATATTTTATTTAATTATAGTAAAATTAGTATTTTTATTTAATTATAAAATTCATTTTTTCTTCCAAATCTTTGTATAAGAGAAGAGAAAATTTGAAAGGATTTTTTTTTCGTTTTTTTTTCTTCGATTTTTAAACTTTATAATTTGTTTTCATTGTTTGATATGTTTCTGTTGTTAAAAGCATATATAGCGTAAATTAGTATTATATATATTGATTACATTGATTTTTTTAAGAAACATTGTCAAACAATATATAACTTTGTTTCAGAAAATTCTCGTTTGAGACAAATAAAAACAACTTTAAATATTATTTTTATAACATTTAAATTTAAATTTATAATAATTAATAAAATTAAAAAAATGGAAAATTAGGTAGAAGACATTAGTTATTATTACTAAAGTGACAATGATAATTTCTATACAGGATTCGTTCACACTAAATGTAAGAATAGTTAAATTATATATAACAAATTTGATCAATATGTAGGTCAAATTTTTCATTACTTAAATTTTTATAGATAGCTTTATCTAATAATCAATATTGATCAAAATTCTCTTTCATAAATATTTGTCATTACATTCGTAATTCATCTAACTTTTTAAACAAGTATACAGAAGTTGAATATATATTTCATATTTGAAAACTTATGTGTTATTCTCTCCCACCCAAACATTGGAGAGGAGGAAAAAGCTGAAGAGGACAAGAAAGTTAAGATTGAAATGAGGAGAGGGGGATGTATGAAGGTAGCACAAGCATGGAGTATGGAGTAAGAGCATGAAAAACAATGAAGAAGGGGAACAAAAGTGGGAAGTGTTACGTTGTGATTGAAGTTTGAAAGAGAACAAAACTACGTGGTGGGGTTTACCAAAATGAAGGTGTGCACGTGGGCATGGTATGACGATTGAATAGCATGCCTATGTACTATCAACCTTCCAAGAGATTTTAAATGAATTTGAGTTTAAGAATAATATATTTTGATATTATTTAACTTGGATTCGAATTGTTTCTCTGGTAGACTAAATTCAGTGCAACATGATATTTTATTTTTAAAAAATAAATATTAAAATTATTATTATTGTTATTATTAATATTGTTTTGTTTAACATGATATATACTTGTAGTTAAAGCATTTATCTTAAAATAAGTTACATATATTATTAACGAATAAACATGCTTTTATGATGAGAGAATTTTTATTTTTATGTGAGAGTTACATTTGGATAATAATAAATAATAATATGTTTTGATCGATTTAATAATTTAATTAAATATAAAAATAAGTATTAGATCATTACTAAAAATTTGACTTTTAACATTAGTTAAGTATGTTGTTTAGTAACATTTTAGTTACTATTTCTATGTTAGTAAGTTAATTTATTGACGTAAAATTTAACTTAATAAAATAATCATAACTTTAGTTTAATATAATTGTCACTAAAATTGTTAAAATTGATTTTAACAGTCTTTAAAATAATTTTAAAAAGTATACATTTAATATTTACTGGCAGTTGTAATTGCCAGCATAATCATGATTTTCTTAAATAAAAATAATTTATAGCGGCTGTAATCACCACAAAGACCAATTTTCGTAATTGTTCTACTTAACATCATTTTTAATTGTCATCGTGATATTTAAAAAACAAACCAACTTTTGTCCCATGAATACATAGAATCAAAGAGAAAAAAGAATGTTCATTGAACATGATCCACAATATATATTGAGTGTATGGAGAGGATTCACATCCAATCTTAAGTCATTTAGATGGAAATGTTGCTTCATAATCTATTTATCTTACTGTTGGAGCTCATAAGCATATATGAATATAGTTACTACATAATTTGTTTTAGGTGTTTTGTCTAACTCAAGGCTTCTCTCTATAGCTCTTCTAAAATATAAAAAAAGATAAAAGGAACTATCCTAAATGGTGTTATAGGTAAATAGGAGTTACTTGTACATGATTTTTATGCTACCATTTATGACTAATGATAGTCATACAATTGATGTACCTACAAGTTCTATTTATACTAAGAAAATACCTTGCACTTTTGATCTCTTGCTGCCTGGATTACATTTGCAATATATTATTTTTATTAAAGCATCAAACTTTTGCATCATTCTCAATATGCATTTTATGGTTGAGCTCATTTTTTTAGATTCATATGAACAGGAAATCTAGGGAACCTACCAAAGATCATTATTCCGGCTATAGGTAAGAAGAAAGGTAGTCCTTTTGGAGAACCTGATCTCTTCCATCAATATGGAGAGACTTGTGCTACACTTTCTATGGTCGTATGGAAAATTTTAATTTTGAAGCAGTGCTGATATAATTTGCAATTACATAAGAAAAAAATAACTTAGAAAGAAATTCTGATGTACCTTTGAAGATGTAATAATTTGGTACTATTACTTTTTAAAATTCGCGCTGTTATTTTGACACCTAAATAATAAAATACAATGATTTTATATTTAAATAAATTATTATTTTACTATAATATAATACTTTATTATAAAAAAGTTATATGTAGATATTTTCAAAATCAGTGATGTAAATTTTTTTTAAATCTCTCTCTGAATCATATATAATGATATATTTAGATTTTTTTTAGTACCAAAACAACTCTTTAAAAATAATTGACTGTGTGATATAAATAAGGAAGATGAAGACGATATTAAACATAAAGAAGAAAAAAAAATAGAAGAAGTATGATAAAAGGAATAAAAAAAAATAAAGGAAAAATTTGATGGAAGCATCCGATTTGCAGTAGAAAAATTAAGAAAAGTTGAGAAAAAATGAAACTTATAATTAAAACCTTCACTTTCAAGGTTTTTTGGTGGTGAGTCTAGGAGAATACTTTTATTTTTAGTAACTTTGAAGAACAAATATATAAGTATAGTCAATTCAAGTTTAATTCAAAGTAATTTATAAAAAAAGGCAAGAGACTCTATTTATAAGTGTTGAAGCCTTTTTGCACACGCTCTAGGAGATATGGGACTAATTACACAAAGGAAGGAAGTATAGTAAAGTTTAGCCCCTACTCTCTTCCAAGTCTCACATCAAGGCCAAATCAAGTGTTTATAAGCTTCCTTATGAATGCATGGTTGTTTGGAATGAGTGGTGGGTCGTGTTGACTTCTTTTAACCTCTTTAATTAGGATTTTGACTTTCCTAATGAGGAGGAATGCATGCTATCTTGAAATCAGAGTTTTGATTTATTAAGTTAAATCCTAATTATACCCAATGTAGCCCACTTAGGCTTATAATTTTTATAATAGAAGAAAAAAAAAACTATTCTTATATAAAGTTCATAGTCCTATTTTTATACAAAAGCTACTCCTCTACATTTTTACAAAAGACAAAAAGAAAGAGAAGGAAGTTTAATAATTCACTCTCCATAAAAGAAGAGTCATTTGAAGTCTTTTTTCCTCCTCTAGTCTCTTAGCCATGACCCCAATCAAGGGTCCAATGTCTAGTCTTCCAGATGGTCCTTTATCAAGATTCGTCTTAGAGAGCTTCTATCATCACATTTCACTTTCAAGTATACATGGATAGTTTGACTCTTTCACTTAATCCTTCCAGTTCAAGAGCCATCTAGTGACCTTAAGAGAGTAGGAATAGGCGCCTAACGTGTGACTCTTAAAAGTTTCATCCTTATTTTTCCTAAATTCATGGAACTATGCATATGTACTCTTTAATTTCAAAGGATTATCATGTAGTAATCATGTTTAGGTACTCTTGTTTAGCAAAGTTAACTCCATTTTCTTAACTCTTCTTATTCTAGGCCAAGCTATCCTTCTATAAAATGGAGTCTCCTTCATTTGTAAACTCACCCTTAATGTTGAATGAAATTCTCTTTATAAGTTCATATTTGAGAGTTTTAAGAGTTCTCTTCTCTTGGTTTGATTCTTATCTTGAGAAGTTTTCTCAAGTGGAAAATCTCCATGCACTTATCCTTTGAATTCTCATTAAAGTTGGCATGTTCTTTCTCCATTCTCTTGTCTTGATCCATCTTTACTTTCATTTCTTTACTTGTTCTTGTGTTTTCTTTTGTTTTCCATGAATGCTGAATTGATTGCTAATGAAAACCTATGCTTCCCCAAGCTTTTGTCATTCATTCACGGAGTTTCTATTCTACACATCTCCTTGAGTTGATTAATATCCTTCCAACCTTATAAGGTTTACTTCAAGGAACCATCAGAGCTAAAAGATCAACCTATTATAAGGAGGTGTTTAACACATTCCAAATAAGTGTTCTTCAATAATGGGTTTGAAACCATTTCTATTTAGATGTGATTCTTGATTCTTTCTTATTTTCTTATTTTGAAAAAATGATATCGTGTTTGTTTGGAACATGCTTCTTTGTTTGTTTCATCCATTACATCATTAATCAAGCCATTTCATCCATATCTTGTGATCTGGCTAAAAATTTTCTAGGACAAATGGGTATGATATTAATGCTTGGTTGATTTTAGGTATCTTATTTTGTTTTTTGAGTTCTTATTTTGATGTTGAAGTTTTCTAGATTTGTGTTAAATCTCTTTTGAAAGACAGTGTAGTATTGAAAATGTTTTTGAAAGATTTGAAGCTTATGAACGTTTAGATGCAAGTGTTGTAATCCCATCTTCTTTTGGTTGTTCATTAGGAGTTGTTTTCATGAATAAAAAAACTATAAAAAAAAATTCTTGGATATTATAATTGGTATTGCAGAGACATATACAAGCCTCAAAGGCCAAGAAAATTTCAAAGAAATAAAAATAAACACGTTGCAAAAAGTTAGAAGAAAAATCTTGAAAAGTGGGTAGTCTCATGATTAATTAGTTTGTCATAATTTCTTAATTCAATTGTCTAATTGGCTTTCAATAAGGCATTTTTGAATTGTATCATTCACTTTTTGTGATTTTTGTCTCCTTTAATGTGTATATTTTAGGGATCTTTTTCATTAGAACATTTTGTATAATTATTATGGATAAAAATTTTGTTTAAATTTTGCCTATACAACTGTCCTTTTCAATTTTTTCTGTGAATTTTTTTGAGTCAATTGTCATATAATTTGGTGTAATCTTTTGGTGTCCTTTCTTATTTAGCTTTTCAATTTGTATTTATGCTTTTTCTTCATTTTTTGTCCCTAGTTTACCAATATTAAAAGTTCTAAGCGTATTTTTGTTCCTATTTCACTTGTCATAAAATATTTCATGATTTGAATTTTGAAGCAATTTTTGAGATCTTTTGAACTTTTTTTGAGTGAACTAACTGCAGTATATCCCTGTCTAGATTTTCGTACATCATTTAACACTTTTGAGTGTAAAGATTTAGGGAGTGATTATAATATTTTTTTACTACCCATTACACTAGTTTTGGTGTTCTTTCTATATTGTTTTGTGTAGATTTCACTTTGAATTGAAGAGATGTGATGGAGGACCATCCAGGAGATTATAGATAAGAAGAAAGAAGTCACAAAGCTAGAGGCCTGATTATGAGCTTCCTAGGAGTTTAAGTCTATATGAGGTTGTTGGGCATCTAAACAGAGCTTTGGGCCTAAGTTTAAATTTGAAGAGACCACTTTAGAGTATTTACAACATCAAGAATATAAAACCTCTATATGTAAAAATTGTACAATATAGTATAAGAATTCATTTTGGGTCTTGTATTCTATGCCCAGTAGCGTATGATTTCATTTTGGGTCTGTATTTGGGCCAAGAATAAATTAGGTTACAAACCCTAACCCTAAGAGAATTTGAGGTGCTAACTAAGTCATAAGCCCTAACTTGGATGCCAACTTAGGTTAAAAACCCTAGCTTGAGCTAGGGTTAGGTGCTTCCTACATGGACATGTGGTGCCTTTGCCACTTGGCACTTGTCAATAGAGAAGATTTGCGCCTCTCATGGAGTGACACTTGTCAACCTCTCATTTGAGAGGATTTTGTGAAGCTTGCACTCCAAGTTAGGTTTAGGATTAGTCATCTAGGGTTGGAGGCTTCTCTTGCAAGCTTTATCTCTTATGAATAGGAGTGTTATGTACATGAAATTTAACCTTGAATTAGTAATGAATTTCTGCCCAACTTGTGGCGTATTCTCTATTTGTCTCTGTTCTCTCTAAAGTAGTCATTTTCAAGACACATTCTAGACTCCTCCTAGGTGTTGGCCTAACCTTACTCTAGGAATTCTACCAAACCTCCATCTCTAAACCGAAATCGGGAGCTCTTCTACTCCTACTCCATGCTCCTCCCTCTCCATGCAAGTAAAATACAATCAAATCCATGAAAAAAAGAAGAACATGCATTGACACAACATAGTAGGCCATCATTTCATATAAGAGCTTTGGTTCTTCAAGAGTTGAGAGTTTGTTCTTCTCTATTGTTAAGTGTTTTTGTAATTCGGTGTTGTGTACATGAATTTTTACATGTCTAAGACAATTTGTACCAATTAAATGTTTTGTGTATGTCTCATTGTTTTAGTTCAAAATAATTGTTCTTACTAGAACCATCACTAGTTGTGGCTTAAGTGTTCATATTATGTGTGCCGAGTGGCTTTTATATTCTTTTAGTATTTTTACAATTTCATCCGATTAAAATATTTTAGAATTGAGAAATTTTGAGTTTTGAATCATTACTTGCTATGTCATATGTCATGTATTTCCTAAACTTATCATAAACTCTAGTGGTATAAACTAGTTTAGAAGGCGTTTGTGAAAATGACTTGTGCATTTTGACTATGTCTAATAGGTCTTCGATGAAATGTTTTGCCTTTGAACTGCAAGGTAAGGTACTTTAAGTAAGTTTACTTCCCAAGTTTGAGTTCTATAGCTTATTATTATATTGATAAGTTTTTTAGAGTTAGATTTCTAGTGTGTCTTGTAGTTTTGTTCCAAATTTTGGCATCCTTTAAGTTTTATTTCCCTAGAAATTGTCTACTAATAACATTGGTCTGGAAAATTTATTGCTAGCTGAATACTCAATAATTTTGAACACGGATTTGGATTTGAACATTTTGATATGTCATTGAAGTTGTGTTAAGAAGGAGCATCCAAATTCAAAGAAAAGAAAATGATAAATCAAAAGAGTTGAGATGTTAGTGTTGAAAAAAAGAAATTGCATAGTTTGTGTTTGTTCATTGTATAAATTTTTATTTTAAGTTTTTCAGCGTTGTTTCATTGAAATTTTATTACGAAAAATCAATATATTGAGTTAAAAATCTTAGAAAAAAATTTCGAGAATGAATTCATTGTACAAAGAATTTCATAAATCTAAAAAGAACCACAGTCAAAAGTATTCTAGAATTTGTTTTGTTTCGTATTCTACTCTAGAACTAATCCTAGTAAGACTGTTTATGATTGTCTAATCAAGAACTTTTATTAAAATCATATAGTAAACAAATAATCCTAAAGAAAAAGAAAATAAATAATATAGAACATCACATGGAAACATAACCTTGTACCACTTGGGTATCTATACACTTATACTACGTTGCAGAAAATGTCCATTACTTTCATTTGTCAAGGTGATATGTTTGCAAGCTCAAGTAACATCAAATGATCTTTTGGAGAAATAGCTAAAGTTGTTTTTCTTCAACAATTCCCAAATAATAACATTGATAGCTTTGGAAAAACTATCTTGTTACGTACGGTTATGCACTTTTGAAAAAGTCTAGCAAATGCACATTGCCCAAGAAGAGACATCCAACTTTTTGGGAGATTAGAAAAAGAAGAAAAAGACATTTAATGTTATATAAAGACATTCAATGCATCCTTCACATGCAAGCTCATCAAACAAAAGAAAAACATTTAGAAGTGTTGAAGCTTCTCAACAAGCATAAATGATTTACAACGACTACCTTCTTAAAATGTAATCCAAGAAGAAGCGCAAAAGAGACCACGTTGTATAGTATTGAAATGCTGGTAAAATCTCTATGCCCATCAGAAGCTTCACAGAGAATATTGTTTGTCTTCTATTAGCTAACTAAAAGAGAGTATACAAGTATCATATGCATCAACAGACGATAATCCTCTTTAGTGAGCAAACTGTGTGATCTGTTGATCACCACTAATATTTCTTGTATCTTAAGCAATAGTGGCTATTCGACAAAGAATACTCGGTTATTAGCAAGGAGAAACTACTATTTAAAGAATACTCATTTAAGTCAGGAATGTTTCGTGAAAGAATATTTGGTTAAGTCAAGAGTGACTTGTACAAGAATACTCGTTAGGCTAGGTGTGACTTGTGGAAGAATATTCATAGGATTAACCAAGAGTAGCTATAAGGCTAAACAATACTCAAGGGGTTAACATTATAAGGCACTAAGCAAATCCCTTTGTGACTGTTTGACAACTTTAACTAACTTGAATATCTTTTTCTACGTCTCATGAGCTTGATAGTGGACTATGCATTAAATGCACTCCATGTAGCTTTAAATGCTTATTTTTCTTTTATGAAACATCTTAAATAGTTGATAGTACATATAAGGGTGTTATTGGTTTAAAGATTCATTCTTGTAGGGTTCCAGAGTTGAGTTCTTGTGCTACTTATATTGGACATGTGTTTGTAATCACTTTGATATAGTGTGAGCTTGGCTAGTGTGGCTAGGAAATTGGATATAGCTCTTGAAAAGAGTGAACCAATATCAAATTATTGTGTCTTTCTTCTTCTCTCTATCTCAAGTTTATTTTTTCTTTTTTAATTTGTTCTTATGTCTTTGTCTCAGGATCTTAACAAGTTAAAGGAAAGACAACCAAATTTTCAAAATTGATTGACTCTTTAAATCCATTCTAAAGTTTTCAAAAATTTGTGATAGTTCAATTCATCCCTTCATGAACTCACCCTCTTTATTTTAGAGTTTGTATCTTCTCTACATAGAAATCCTTAATTAATGAAATGATTAGTTGATCTAATACTAGAGATAGTATGTTGTTCACATTCGAACCAATATAAAAATAACTTGGATAAAGTCTTCTTATCTCTTATCTTTTTAGATTGCATGTTATTACTCTTTATTTGACTTAAAAAGTACAATCTTATGACGAGTTTTGAAAAGAGTTTTTGACAAGGTGTCTATCGAACTTAAAATGTGTCCGATGATCGTCATCTGACAATATTCTTAAAATTATTACTTGATAAATCATATATTAACTATAACTTTTATTTGTCAGTGTCTATGAGAAGGAGAACTTTGTAAAAAGATTTCAAAAAATTTTAAAACACACTTCAATTATTTTTATTTTTTAGTCAGTCCAACATAATTTTATCGCCACATGAAATATAAGAAATAAAAGAAACTCTTTTTAAACCATATTGACTAAAAATATATAAAATGGAACAATGTTTTATGTGCATGCACCACTTTTTGCAACTTAATCTTTATAATTCTATTACATATCATAATAATGGATAGGTAGACACAAAGTTGATGTTATATAAATTATTGTAAGAATGATCTTTTCAATTTGGAATACCAAAACAAACCTACCCTAGATTTGAATTAATCATTAAATTTTGTAAGTAAAATAAAAAAATACAATTAAAGAGTTTGAGAGAATTTTTGACCAAAAACTGTGTCTAATTATTATTGAAAAAGTTCTTTGTTATACAGACAATTCAATCCATTAAAAAATGGGTTTGAGTAGAACTGAACTCAGATTTTTTTTTAACCTCAAATTCAAGTTAAATAGATGAAAACAAATTGTAGCTGAAAAAAAAATACTCGTTGAAAGTGATTCATGACAAACATAATTATCAACAATATAATTATCAACAATATGATGTATATTTTGCACTAATATCATGTGACCTGAAAAAAAAAAAAAAAAAAAAAAAAGACAGCTCAATCCTTGACCTTATGTGCATTACATAAATCATTAGATTTTTTTTTTAGTGGTCATGATCCTCTCGCATGAGGAGGCAGTATGGTGTACAACAATGCACACGTGAAAGTGGGGGTGGAACCAGATGACTCAGAGAGGCCCACAACACAGATTTGACCACAAAAGCATAATAATTTGTTTCTTTCTTCCGTGAATCAGTTGGTGGTGTCTGCTGTTTCCAAATTTCTTAATGACAAATAACACTGAAAGCAAATAAATGTTGAACCATTCTCATTTCAAATAAAAAGGTTGATTCATGTGTTGTTAGGTTGAAGACAACATGCTCAACTCACATTCCTATTGTTAACAAGATTGCATGACAACAATATCTGAACATAGTGCATACCAGCCCAAGGTCTTGCCTTGGTTCAGCACATTCCATGTTTCCCTGTATCTAACCATTAATTTTTCTCCTCTTAAAGAAAACACATGTACAAACATACCAAGATAATTCTTTTAATTAAGAACTCTATCTAATTATCAATTATCACTAATTTGTTTGCAACCAAATGTCTTTATATAATCTCCTTACATGGGTTGACCAACTTTATGGATTTTTTCATTCATGATATGTATCATGACAAGGGTTTGGTGTAAGAACATTTTTAATTGATAACTGCCCTTTGATCCTATTTTAAATACTTTGTATTAAAGTTAGTGTTGGATAAATTAATTTTTTATTTTCTAATTTAGATTTTAAATAGGTTCTGATTTGGCTTTACAACTTATTTAGTTTTTATATATATGTATTATCTTTATGTTTTAGTTCCTTACAGTTAGAAACCATATTCATTATTATAATCTACATTTTTCGACTTCTGGTTTCTACTTGTGCAATTTTATCCATTTTAATACTTATAAGTTTTGTGATAAAAGTTAAGATTAATTAAAAAGTGTATGGATAAAATAAAAGAAATTAGTAGTTTTTATGGATAAATGTCATATGAAGTTATGGAAATCAAGAGTAATTAAATTTGAAAAGTATATAACAAATCTTTAAACAAGTAAACTATTTTTAATGGAGTCATTAAATTAGAATTCCACTAAAGCTAAATGGAATACTTTTTATCTTATTAAACTACAGCAAATGGTTTAATTTTTGGAATAATTTAAGGGCTGAATGATTAGAGCAGTTATTAAAAGAGGGACCCCACAAAGAACCATTCTATAATTTCATTTTGGTCTAAGATGCAAGCACTTTATGGATATGACACTTGAGGGTGGAGGGGAAAAAGAAAGTGTAATCCCTAAACTGTAATGTCAATGAATGGCTAGCAGTTTTCACAGTCATCAGCAAAATCTCCACTTTAAATGATTAATGGATCAAATCATTTTGTCACTATTTCGTATTTCTCTCTAAAACTATGCACCTTTTTATCTAAATAGTCTTAGTTTAGCACCTAAGATCATTTTACATCATAGCTTTCGCAATAAAAGTTAAAGGATACAAAACTTTACTTTTACTAAAAGACTTCGTTTACCCCAACTCATTCATGAGCCAAAATTCATACAGTTTTACTAAGAAATTAGGTTAGGACTAGAGACAAGTTTGTCAGAAAATTTGATTTGAAAGATATATATATATATATATATATATATGTATAATCAAGTGTACAACATGCTGCAGTTGTGTGAGTGCAGTAAAAAACACTCGGGTAATTGAAACACAATTATTTTTCCTTTATATTTTTTTTTATTGAATATTCAGAAAAGTTAATCTGCAT
>Ga0209489_101316_pt1 | contig 50695 bp, 25 predicted proteins | sample SiratrowhiteBW_FD_187527 | JGI IMG/M metagenome (GOLD analysis project Ga0209489, IMG submission 187527) | Root nodule microbial communities of legume samples collected from California, USA - Siratro white BW (SPAdes) (version 2) | ecosystem: Host-associated > Plants > Roots > Nodule | place...
TATATATATATATATATATATATATATATATATATATATATATATATATATATATATATATATATTAAACTGACTTTTTCTTTTTGTTTTGGTAGTTATCTGTTCTTGATTTGTGGATAATTCCAATTCAAATGTTTGAAAATACTGTAACTTTGTCCCTATACTCATGGCCATATCCTGCACTAATTATAATATCGTTCTTAATGTATTAATAGCTTCCATGTGCACTTTCACTTCTCCATCAGATTCCTCATGCACTCCATTTATGTATAAACAAGCCAAAATGGGTCTTAATGTTATTTTTGAAACAAATTATGACCCTTTAGCAAATAAAGAATTGATCACTGCGAATATCTCAGTGATTTGAGTAAATTTAACACCAATTTTGATTTTGGCAATGGAAAGAAACCCTTTCCTTGCATTCTTCATAATCTGATCCAAACATGCAAGTTAGTTGCTTAAAGTTTAGAACTTCTAAGGGTAGTATGAAGCAACCACCGCATCAATGGCTCATCGAAAACTGCAGCCACACAGAAGCAATGGACCACAAAACGGGCCTAGCTAATTAAAGGAACAAATTATCTTCTTGATTAACAGAATACAGAGCTATTTCACTCAACCATCAAAATGTCTATTCTATTTGATTAATCAACCATCATTATCTACGTGGTAAGATAATTATCTTAATAGCTGATTTCAAAAAAGTGTTACAAAGTCATTTTACTGGCTCTAGTGCTTACTTGGCCATGCCTTGTTTGCTGCTAATCTCGGCAACTAAATAAATACATGAAGATGAAAAGTAATTACTATTGCCTAATAAAAGCAAGAAACAAGATAATATATGTGTCCACGTGGGGAACAAAAGTGCAAAAGTCTTCTTTACATGATTTTCACCCCTCCACCAGTTTCATGTCTCACAGTTCAGTACTTGTGAAACACTATCTAACAGAAACTAACAATTTGGATTACGTTCAGATTGCAAATTTGACAACATTTCAACTCACTGGCTTGGCAGGTTAATCAAGATGAACCAATATTAAAGGAAGAGTAATGTGATATGATTGAAAAATACTTATATATCTCTTAAGTATGTGATCAAAATTTGATATATGTATAGAATAACATATGTTGAAAAAAGTCAGATCACTATATGAATTTCATTATTTCAATATATTAGTCTTTGATTCTGTTGAAGAATACACCTAGTTTCCAAAAACAAATGAATAAAAAGAAAAGTTTGGGTGAATAAAAACCAACAACTATCATCATGGGTATGGACACGTCCTTGTCATTGAACAGGAACCTATTACAGAAATAAAAGAGTGAGGAAGCTGGCTCTTGTGTTCAGAGCTTCTTCTCTTCCTCTATAAACAATTCATAGGATTTCCCCCTCTAGAATCCCAAAACAGATCACCACTTTTCTGCTCTAAGCAATGTCTGTAGGCTTAAGGAATCACTCACTTCCTCCCAAAATCTTCTCCCTCACCTTGCTTCTTCTGTTGAACTCTCTTTTGTTTCCTTGTTGTTACTCCCTGCTTAATGAGCAAGGCCAAGCTCTTTTAGCATGGAAAAACAGTTTAAACAGTACTGCAGATGCATTAGCATCTTGGAATCCTTCTAGCCCAAGTCCATGCAATTGGTTTGGGGTGCGCTGCAACTTACAAGGAGAGGTGGTTGAGATAAACCTGAAGTCAGTGAACTTGCAAGGCTCATTACCTTCAAGTTTTCAACCTCTCAGGTCCTCCTTGAAGATTCTTGCCCTCTCAACAGCCAACATCACAGGCAGGATTCCAAAGGAGATTGGAGACTGTAAAGAGCTCACTTTCATTGATCTCAGTGGCAATTCTCTCTTTGGTGAAATCCCAGAAGAAATTTGCAGGCTGAGCAAACTGCAGACTTTAGCTCTGCATGCCAACTTTCTTGAAGGCAACATTCCATCCAGCATTGGAAATTTATCAAGTCTGGTGAACTTGACACTCTATGACAACAAACTAAGCGGCGAAATTCCAAAGAGTATTAGCTCGTTAACTGAGCTCCAAGTGTTGAGAGTAGGAGGGAACACAAACCTCAAGGGTGAGGTGCCATGGGAAATTGGAAACTGCACCAACTTGGTGGTGTTAGGCCTTGCAGAAACCAGCATTTCTGGGAATCTTCCTTCTTCTATAGGGATGCTGAAAAGAATTCAGACCATAGCCATTTACACAACTCTGCTTTCAGGCTCTATACCAGAAGAGATAGGGAAGTGCAGTGAGTTGCAGAACCTGTACTTGTATCAGAACTCAATCTCTGGTTCAATCCCACGTCAAATTGGAGAGCTCAGCAAGCTTCAGAATCTTCTCTTATGGCAAAACAATATAGTGGGTACAATCCCAGAAGAGCTTGGAAGCTGCACTCAACTGGAAGTCATAGACATGTCAGAAAATCTTCTCACAGGTAGCATACCAACCAGTTTTGGTAAGCTATCAAATCTACAAGGGCTTCAACTGAGTGTTAATAAGCTTTCAGGCATTATACCTCCTGAAATCACAAATTGCACTTCCCTGACTCAACTGGAAGTTGATAATAATGCTATTTCTGGAGAGATTCCTCCTGTTATCGGCAACTTGAGAAGCTTGACTCTCTTCTTTGCATGGCAGAACAAGCTCTCAGGAAAAATTCCAGATGGTCTTTCACAGTGCCAAGATCTTCAGGCACTTGATCTTTCTTACAACAATTTAACTGGTCCAATACCAAAACAGCTTTTTGGGCTGAGGAACCTCACTAAACTGCTGCTTCTTTCCAATGACTTGTCAGGCTTTATACCACCAGAGATAGGTAACTGCACAAGCCTCTATAGGTTGAGGTTAAATCACAATAGACTGTCAGGTACAGTTCCATCTGAGATCACCAACTTGAAGAATTTGAACTTTTTGGATGTGAGCAGCAATCATCTTGTAGGGGAAATTCCTCCTACACTATCCAGATGCCAAAATCTTGAGTTTCTGGACCTCCATTCAAATAGTCTCACTGGCTCAGTTCCAAACAATCTGCCCAAAAACCTACAGTTAATAGACCTCTCAGACAACAGGCTAACTGGTGAACTGAGCCATTCCATTGGTTCATTAACCGAGTTAGCCAAACTCAACTTGGGAAAGAATCAACTCAGAGGAAGCATCCCTGCTGAGATCCTATCTTGCTCCAAGTTACAACTTCTGGACTTGGGAAGCAATAGTTTCTCTGGAGAAATTCCCAAGGAAGTTGCTCAAATTCCTTCACTAGAAATCTTTCTCAATCTTAGCTATAACCAGTTTTCTGGTGAAATTCCACCCCAGTTCTCTGGTCTTAAAAAACTTGGAGTGCTTGACCTCTCCCACAACAAGCTCTCAGGGAAGTTGGATGCTCTCTCTGACCTTCACAACCTTGTTTCGTTAAATGTTTCCTTCAATGATTTCACTGGAGAGTTGCCTAACACCCCATTCTTCAGGAACCTCCCTCTCAGTGATCTCACAGGAAATGATGGCCTCTACATTGCTGGTGTTGCAACTCCAGCTGACAGAAAGGAAGCCAGGGGTCATGCCAGGATGCTTATGAAGATTATATTGTCCATTCTCTTAAGCACCAGTGCAGTACTAGTACTGCTCACAGTCCATATCTTGATCCGTGCTCATGTTTCTAACAAAGTACTCATGGGAAACAACAATTGGGTGTTAACTTTGTATCAGAAGTCTGAATTCTCTGTTGATGATATTGTCCGGAATTTGACTTCATCCAATGTGATTGGCACTGGAAGCTCTGGAGTTGTGTACAAGGTTACAGTTCCAAACGGACAAACACTAGCAGTTAAAAAGATGTGGTCATCGGCAGAGTCGGGAGCATTTACTTCTGAAATCCAAACACTAAGTTCAATCAGACACAAGAACATCATCAAGCTTCTGGGTTGGGGGTCCAGCAAGAACATGAAGCTGCTGTTTTATGAGTACCTCCCTACTGGAAGCCTGAGCTCATTACTTCACGGTTCAGGACAGGGAAAAGCAGAATGGGAGACCAGATATGATGTTATGGTAGGAGTGGCTCATGCACTTGCATATTTGCACCATGATTGTGAGCCTTCAATATTGCATGGAGATGTCAAAGCCATGAACGTGTTGTTAGGTCCTGGCTATCAGCCTTACCTTGCTGACTTTGGCCAAGCTAGAATTGCAAGTGAAAATGTTGATTGTACTAATTCCAAGGCACTTCAAAGACCCTACCTTGCTGGCTCCTATGGGTACATGGCTCCAGGTACTTTTTTCTTACCAAGTTAGTTATTTTTTAGTACTTTCATAACCCCTTGAAACTGAACTAACTTTTGTATTTTGGTGTGAGTACAGAACACGCATCTATGCAGAAGATCACTGAGAAAAGTGATGTGTACAGTTTTGGTGTGGTCCTACTTGAGGTCCTCACAGGAAGGCACCCCCTGGACCCAACCCTTCCTGGGGGTGGTGCAAACTTGGTTCAGTGGGTTAGGAACCACTTAGCAAGCAACGGAGACCCTTCTGACATTCTTGACCCAAAACTGAGAGGGAGAAGTGATTCCACTGTGCATGAAATGCTACAAACTCTAGCTGTGTCATTTCTATGTGTCAGCACCAGACCTGAGGACCGTCCAACAATGAAGGACACGGTTGCAATGCTCAGGGAAATTCGACTTGTTGAAGGCCCCAACCAGAGGTCCTGATGCACTGAAGGGAGTTTCAACACTGCATGCTTCTCCATAACCTCTTAAAAATGTAGTTTAACAAGGAACTTCTAAATGTTCCTTTAATTTTTGTGAGGACTCAAGCATGCTACTCATGAAGAACGTATGAATATGATTCATATTATTTGTGCAAAGTCAAATGGAATGTCAGTTAGAGCTGGTCACAATTACTAGAGATGCTCAAATGTAATCTAAGATATCTGCTGCATATTTCAAGAAACCATGTATTGGATACAAATAAAAAGCATTCTAAATTATAGAGCTTTTCACCCAACGAATTAAGTTTCAGGCTAGTTGGTTTGTCTTTACTATATAAAGGGTCACCTTGGGCCTTGCTGATACTTAAATTTGTGTTCTTACCAGAATTCAACTTTTGAGGTTCTTATTTTAGTCTATGATGTTACTGAACTAATTAACATGGAAACAAATTGATGACATGTTCCTGGGATACAAGTACTGAAACTTCTCAAATATTGCTCTCAATGAGGAAAAGTTACATGGTTTGGAATCAGTATTGTCTCAAATAATCTTCACATGACGCATGGTCAAACATTATCAACTGTTTTTGGTAAGTTAAAAAATTATATTATTTATCATATAGAAATTGGTCAAATCCATGACAAATAGATACATGTGTTGGATTCTATTACATAATTTCTTGCTAATTGGACATCAAGAAGTAATATTAATTAGAATGATTACAATTTTTTCAAATATTACAGAGAAAATACTATTCTTAGGCTGCATTTCTCTTTCCCTCTCATTCACACGCACGCATGTTCAAGTCAGCCATTCCATTCAAAGAGTGACCACATGGTCCCCACGTTCAATACCTAACATGTCCCATGTGATGTCTGAAAGAGACTCTGCAAGAATTGAAAACTCTTTGGGAAGCACATATAAGAAGAATGAAAGTCTGTGTATCTTAATCACAAGCACATGTATCTGTATCTGCAGGACCATTGCATTACTACTCTGAAAAAGTGAAAGATAACATGTATAACAGATAGATCAGTAGTCCTGCAGCATATGCAGATTGCAAATAGGAACAAGGAACTTTTGTTATAATTTGCAAGGTTCACAAAATTCTCTGAACTGACCAAAAAGCTTATTTCAGTTATATTTTATGAGATTCTTCCTTGAACCACTTTTTGGCATTTCTAGGTAGTGTAGGAAGACTAGGACAGAAAATAATTGAGGAGCAAGAGTTTGTGGTATTAGGTGATAAAATAAAACAAGAAATACGTGAAAAGAATAGGAGAATAAGTACATTAAAATATTCACAGACAAAATAAGTACAAGAATGTTAACAATTATTATTTATTTTCATCAATCTTTTATGCTCTCATAATTGCAGTCAAATGGAGTTTTCTTCAATATGAGACTAAACATAGAGTTTTACTTGACTCCAATTTCCCTATCATTTGGCATCTCACTACCTACATGATATGGGACTTGCAAGCTTGATTGCCAAGTTCACCTTTATATAGGTCAAAAAAGAGTTCCATTCTAGCAATATGTTTTAAAAAACCCTCCTATGATATAAACTTTTGTATAAAATTGCCCTGTTTTGTTGAATCCCTCCTCTTTCAACCATTGCTTCTATTTAAGCTATTCTCCATAAGTAACTTAAATTTACTATGGTATGAAACGAGTTACCTAAAAAAAATGGTATCAAGTCAATAATGGTTTTATTTAGTTAATAAGTCTTGTCTTATACCAACTGGGATCGTTTTGGTCTATTTTAAAAAATAAAAAATGATATTTTTAAAATTTAAATCAGATTAATAAAATTAGTTTTAATTTTAAATATAATAATTTAATATATAAATAAATTATAATACATATTTTACAAAAATAAATTTTATTTTACTTTTTTGAATATAATTATTATTTTATAAAACGAATGAATGCATAAAGTCTTATGTTTAGAGCTATATTCATGATTAGTAAAACTTCATAAAATGTAACCTAATAATAAGTAATGGTTTAAAGAAAATAAATGTTTCATGATTTTCGGTATTCAGAAAAGCTTTCCCCGTTTTTTTCCCTTTAAGCTATTTAGTTCCTCGTATTATAGTTTTGCTTTCTTTTAGTTATTTATAAAAGACTGAATTCGAATATTTGGGATTTAGGGTTTACAACAATTTACAACCGTTATCAAGTGTTGCATTGAACTACTAAAGATTGAGTCACACATGTTCGTTAAGTCAAAACAAAAGTTTTTTTTTGGCACATATAAATTAAGAATTTATTTCAACAAAGCTTAAAGTTGACTTTTTTCTATGCAATTCCCTGTAATTATGTTCCAGACTATCCACAATAATTGTCACAAATTTTATGGTTTAAGGATAATTTTATGCATCCTTGAGAGACCCTACTTAAAGAGGGAATAATTGCTTATTCATAACCTTTCTCATTATATGAAAAAAAAAGTAAGATTATTCTTTTAAACAAGGTAATAATCCAAACAGAATCATATAAAATTAGTTTCAGTGCTGCTAGTGAAGAATAATGGGAACAGCACTTTTGCATCCAACTAGCCCTTTATGAAATCATTCAACACATGCCATTATATATGAGATAATCCACAATACAAGTTGATTGATGAGTGTAATTAGATAGACATGTTGATAATCTTTCTAGCGTAAGCACACATTTGAAAGAAGCACGCATCATCCATTTTTCTGGATCATATCAAATCAGCACCATATCTACAAGAATTGACACAGTGGACTACAAGTACCACCTTCTTAGTGGTGCCTCCAGCATGAAAAAAAGTAGCTTCAATGTACCCAGACAAGTGTGGCTTTGTGCTCAGATGCCACATGCCTTGAGCAAATTGAAGCCAAGAACTACAAGTTTTGTTGCCACAGCATTAAGAGCCAAAGGAGGCTTCAACCCTACCACCATATTGCACAGTATACACTTCAAGAAACATGTATGGAGCCCACCAATGAATTTCCTGATTGCTATGTTGGATGTTGCAGTTGTGCACTATGGAGAATTCTGGTGTTGCCTGTCTAATTTCTTGAGTATGAAGTTAATGACATTCCAGTCAAAACCACGGTACTGAAGCCACCGAACAATTCTTGATTTTCTTGTCTCTTTGGATACATTCTGACCTCTGAACCACTGCTTTGAGACTTGAGTGTAAAGATGATCCAAGGAATGTTTTGACAAGCCAGTGACTGACTTGTGATCTTCAGTGCAATCATTGTCCTTGAAGACCACTTCCACTGCCTTCTCAGCATCAGCTTGACTAACTCCCTTCTTGAACAGTGCCTGCCACAACAATTGCAGTCCATCACACAAAAGCATTTCCCTTGGATAATAATGGCAGAGCAGGTATATGGCTAGTGAGTGTTGAAGGGTTGCGTGATGAAAGGTTTGGGTGCTTTGGCCTTGCCTTGGCCCACAAGTGAAGAACCTCTAAGCAAGCACTGCTTTGGTGCATCCCAAGTGTGTTTGGAGCATCTAAACTAAAGGGAAATTATGAGAAGAGAAAATTGAAGCCTTCAACCAATTGTTTTCAACCGCTTTGGAGGAGGGGGAAGGGGTTAGGTGAATTCAATCAAGGCAATTTTTTTATATTATGAAAAAGAAAAATACCAGATAATTTAAAATGAAATAAATGGAGCCCTCAACAAGTAGCTAAGTAATAGAAGAAGTTATTCGATCAGATAAATTACAAGAGAAAAGCTTTGGGTCAGGAATTTGTTGAACAATTTGTTATGAAAAATAAACTAAACCATGACACAAGTGAAGAAGGATAAAGACATAATTAAACTACAAAACTTGTAGGGAAAATCAAAATACAGATTACATACACAAGCTAAATTTTCAGATACAGGACAATTACATACATAAGCAAAAAAAAAAAGGTAAGTGCACACAGCTTTGCTGAATTAGCACGATGCTGTCACAATGCACTACATCTTTCCCTCCTAATAATATATTCTAGAGATAAGATGATGATAAATTTTAGCATGAAGGGTGTAAGCATACCACTAACACAATTATTCCCTCTTACGCACTGCAACAGAAATAATAACAAAACATGTGGAAGTATTGATCAAGAATAGAAAAAATGCATAACTGGACAGGATGTGGAAGAAAGCAAAAAGTAGTAAGAAACAAAAATGAAAAATAGAGTAACTTACTTGTTTGATCCGCCTTGGTCCCCAACTTGATGAAGACCATCTTGACTGAGAAAATGTTTCAGCATACAACCTATCATTGATCAACCCTCTGACAAAGAAAAGGTTAATTAAACTAAGCATCCGAAATAAACAAAAGTATAAAAATGTCAGCAAACTCAGTTTATAAATTACTTAAAAAGCATATTTTGAAAATTACTGGACAATATTGTATTAATATGCCAAAAATGGGTATATGCAAGCTTTTTAAAAAAATTGAGATAAATGTACCCCACATGTTATTCTGAATAGAATAGAATTACTTTATCTGCATATATAAACTAATGATATAAGACTCATTATAGAATATATTCTATTTTTAAAAGAAATCAGAGTTTGTATCCTTCCAAGAGCAAGAAGAATTAAATGGAAAAATAAAACTTTACTTGGTAACTTCATTTAAAAACTGTGGATCTGTATCTGTTGTTTATCTTCCATTTTCAAATGCATATTTATTTGAAGCTTTACACCCTTTCAAACAAACCACATGATTTATGTGCAACTAAAAACCTTCATAACAAAACCACATCTTAATGTTTATCGTCACTCTTCTTTATTCTAAGAATCTAAGAGTGAGGAAAAATTTGAGTGGGTGGATTGCCAAGAAGTAATCGCTCTTTACCACAAGTGACCAGGTAAAATTATAATGTCTAGTAAAAGCCTGATAATTTTCCTTTTCAATCTATAATATCAGCAATCTTAGATCATTTCCTTTTGATTATAAGTTGTTTTCAATACAAAATAAGTTAGTCTAAGTTTCATACTTAAAAAGGTAAACGACCATGCTTCCAATTATATAAGACGGGGCACTCAAATTCTAAAAACACATCCTTCCTCTGCATCCAGTAATCTAATCATTTCCCTCATGGAGACCCCATGACTGAATTAATAGTTGGCTAAAGCTGCATTCAAAATCAGCTTTGTGATAGCAATTTAGATCCAAAATTGCATACATCTATTTTTTCAAACAGAAATCACATAAAATATATTAATCTCTTTGTTGTAACTGGACAAAAACTTGATTGAAACCAAATTTAGAAAGTGGTTGTCTGAAAGCAAGTAAAGCTTCAAGTAAGAAGAGTTTAAAATTGGCTAAGAAACAAAAGCTCCACAGTTTTTATGTTGAAAACTATGTACCTTCTCTGGAACTTGTTTATCACTGCATCCACCGCATTAGGAGAGAATCTCTTTCCAAGCAATTTCTTTCTCAATTCAAGTGCTGTTAGTGCCCTACGGAACAGAGAGACAAGAATGCTTAAAAGAAAATACTGCATTTTAAATTTGCACGCCCCACTTTCCAAAGGAGAAAATATATTAGTTAGCTAATTATTACGAAATTTCTTCTTTGTTAACAACTTGTAGGCAAATACAACTCCAGGAAATCGTTGTTAATGACACTATGCTAAAATATTTCCAAAGGGTCACACTGAGTAAAAGTTAAAAGAAAGTTTTGTCAACACAAATGTTAAAATTATAGGAAAATATGATATTATTTGATTACATCAAATAGGTAAATATCTTAAAAAATATTTCTCATTATTAATTATTGATTTTATTCTTTATTATTGTATCTCTTCTTCATTATAAATAAAAATACTCATGTACACAACATACAATTACAAGCAATCCTTTCAATATGATATCAAAGTGGTACCATCCTCCGTGACCTACTTTGTCACTAATTCATGATTAGGCCATGACACTTTCACTAGATGGATCAGCCTTTACTTTGTCAGCCAAACTTTCTCAAGTAAACAATACCAAATGCAACATTTTTCATCTCCAAGCATTTTTTTGCTCTTGAGCAACCATTGTGCAATCCGAGCACTTTTGGTCCTCAGTAATAGCTGTCTTTCAAGCAACTTTTCTCTCTGGAAGACACTGCACACTCTGGGCGTTTTTGCTCTCCAACAATCTCTACGGCCTCCGAGCATATTTGCTCTTCTGGCAGCCTACATCCTCCGACTTTTAACACAACCCCACGACTGGAGCTGCCCTTCTCTAACAACCACTATACTTCTTTTTCCTGACTCATAACCAACTACCACCATGTGCCACTAGCTCCTTGGCGTGTCATCTTCACACACCTGCACCAAATTGATGCATGAAGCTTTGTCAACTCGAGCAACCAACTGCCTCACATATACACTATGTTGATAAAATTTATAACAAACTTGACTCGTATGATACATTTGCTCCAACTTGAGGGGAGTCTTAAAGATATGAATTAATTAAATTAAATAGGGAAATATCTTAGCAAGTATTTCTCATTATTAAATACTGATTTTGTTCTTTAGTATTGTATCTCTTCTTAATTATAAATAAGAATATTCATATGTGTGTACTCAACACACAATTGCAAGCAATACTTTCAATAGGGGAAAACAACAACAATTAACTGCTAAGTCATACTAGCATGACAAAATTTGATTTTTCTTGCACTTAAAAATGAACAAGCATTATGCTCGCCCATATTTGGTTCAGAAACTCCTCAATTTGATTGACTAAATAGTTTATAGCTAGTCAAGCATGGAATAAATTAAATTTTCAAGAAAATCAAAGGGGAAACAACAAACCTAGCTGCAAGTAATTTAACAGCAGATTCCTCAACATCACTAATAAATTTGTCAATTTGTATCAAATCCTGGTCACCGGGGTCACCTCCTTGATTGATTGTCAACTCTGCAACCTCTTCAATTTGATTGAAAGAACCTACAATCCACAAATTACAACGCTCAGAATCCTCCATCATAACAAATTGAGATAAAGATGCCACAAGTCGAGAGTTAAAACAGGTTAAAGCAAGATATCAAATGCAATTTTTATAGTAACTAAAAGCAAACAAATTGTGAATCTAGAAGTTCGAACCTATAAACCACCCGCAATGTTAATGGCATAAAGAGATCTTATTAGACCCTGGAGAAAATTAGCATTAGTTAACCATGAGACCAACACTGCTTCTCCTTCTTTCAAATAAATTTCTTAATAATCATTATTTTTTGTAAGCAGCTTAATTTATTCAATTTATCAATTACGAAATCACAGTGTAGCCTCAGAAGCGTGAACAACCTCCTTCATTGTTTTCATGACAAGCTGAGATTATTCAGTACCACAATATAATATTGTATCACCACACCTAAAACTACGTCACCAATCCCATGCCAAGCATAAAATTTAATTCAAAGGCTTTAAATTACAAATCTTTTGTGTTTAGCTATAGGTAGGGGTGTAATTCCCATGCATCCTTCACAATGAAGCCTAACTAACTGCTGAACAATGAACTAAAACCATATCATATAAAATAGAATTTTACCTTGTTCACTGTCATCAAAGAATAAGTCAGGGAAAATTTCATTCTGATCTTGAGAAATTTCACAATGGGCAGTTGTTGCATGCACATCTTTTCCATCATTTATCTTGAGCACATTAACATTTGGAATACTACAATATCCCCGGCTTTTCAGTGGCAGAGCAGTTTCAGGTAGTTTCACCCTGTAGAATGTACAAGCAATGTACCTAACAGAAACAGAAGAACTGAAATCTCTGCACTTCAGGCACGCAATCCGTGACTTCAAAATGGTCCTATTTTTTTTTAATACCAAAACAAAAAGATTAGAACAATGGCCAAAAATATTTCGGAATCGACCCTATAGTCCCTGTTGAAAAGCTTCTAACTTCTAAGTGAGTGGTGAGGAGACACTTCAATCCAATACAGTGCCACCAATTGGGCAGCTAAATTGGAACTCCATTACTCATTTAGTCTCAAAAGGGTTAAACTTTTTTGTTATTTTGTTTCAGTGCCAAATAGGGGTAGCAACATTTTGACTTAGGAGCTGAAAACGAGAGAAAGAAGTTACCGGGAAATTGAAGAAATGCGAGAAGGAAGCTGGCACGAGATTTTGAACACCGATTTTCCCACGAGACCTGCCATGTTCTTTCAGCCGAAGCTTGTGCTAACCGACCAAGTTCAAGGGTTTATTTTTCGGTTCATTTTCACTTTTCATCACTGCCTATTTTCTCCAGTTCTTTTTTTCCTTCCTGCACCTTCATACTTTCTTCTCGGACTCCCATAGAAAAAAAATAAAAATACTATTTTATCTTTTTTATTTTCTTTATCTTCTAATTCACATCTTTCTTCATATTCTCGTATTTCAAATTATACAATTTATAATATAATTATTTCTATTTCATAATCCAATATATAAAAAAATTATATTTCGTATTATGTAATTTAAAATATCAAAATTATTTGAATTCTAAATTACAAAATTTAAAATACTAAAAAATTATTATATTTCAGATAGTATAATTCATAATGCAAGCATGTACGGATGGCACGATTTAAAAATACAAAAATTTTTATTTTAAATTATATAATTCATAACAAAAATATAACTTTTTTTTCCTTCGAAATTTAGTTTCCCGGTCAGTCGGGCTCGTATTTGGGTCGGCCCGGATTAGCACCAAGGTCCACGCTATTGTCACACGCAATACTTTTAAACTTTTGCTCCCTGCACCCCTCAATTGGCCTCAATTGGGTGAAATGGGAGTGTAAGAAGAAAAAGGCGTTTTTTTTTTTCTCTATTTTCGATATAAAAACCTATACTTGTTTTTGTTTTGGACAAGTATTAAATTTGTATTTTATTTTCATTTCCACATATTCGTCCATATATTTATTATAATTTTATATAAAATAAAAAAGTAAAAAAAGAACATATATTATTAAGAATTCAATATTAAAAGAATACTAATTTTTTTCTACATATATAGTTAATTTAAATATTTAGATATTATTTTTATCTATGTCTAATCAGTCTAGATATTATCCCGAGACAAATTTTAATAATAACAAATAGTATATATTTATTTCTCATTTCTGTTCCACCATCTTACAAATTTTTCTCAACCTCCCATTAAATATGACTTCTGGAATGAATTTCTTAGATTTCGGAAATATTATTCTAAAGTAGAATAGAAGTGGTAGAAAAAAGGTTGTGAAGTATAAGGGATTGGTTAATAGGTTTTCTCTTTTCTATGTACTTTCAAAAGAATTTTCATTCTCACAAAACATTCACGTTAGACAAAGCTATGCTTTCTGCATTCAGCCATGAATGACCCATCTCAAGTTCCTACTTCTCCAATATTATCTTCATGCGTAAGAAAATCCATCTTTAGCAATAGTTCCTAATGTTTTTAAAGGAGCAAATTATCATCAATGGCGTTAATTAGTTCAAATGAGTCTTGTTTCCAAAACTAAATCTGGTTTTATTGAAACACATATCTAAAAAAGCTTCCTTGTAAAGACGTGCATCTGCATCCTTTAATAGTTAGCTTTGTTATGCTTTGGTATAAATTGTAAGTTGAGTTTGGGAATCTAAACTTGTTAGGAAGATCCATTTTATAATTTAACTTATTAGAAGCCATACCCAAAAAATTGAAGCTAGTTGTTTAGTTACTACTTTTTCAAGTCATATATATCAAGTAGCTCTAAGGAAGAAAAACAAGAAAGGGGAAAGAGGTAATGTTGTCAACAAGTCCATGTCAAATGCTAATAAAGAAAGTCTATTAAAGCAGCACTTTCACTTTGCTACAAGAAAGGAAAGCAAATGCTTTTTGGAAAACACAATGAATCAATCTCAAGCAGTTCTCCAAGCATATAGAAAGTGGCAAAATCCTGTGGTGGCTGAATTGTCCTCTAGTAGTTCACGTGTGCTGCTATCTCCAGTTCTTTCTGGGCATTCTCTGCTCTTAGGATCGGTAGCAGTTTCCAAAAAGCCTGGCTTGAAAACAAAGAAGGCAGGGCCTGGACCAAGGTCATTTGTGAAAAGCCAATCATGCACATCCCAAAAGATTTGCACTGGCAAATTGTTCACCATCACTATTTCATTCCCTCTGAATCTCCAATGCAAGTTCATTATTCTGCTGGTCAACATACCATCTATGCTAATCCACATTTCTGGATCATCAGGACCAGAAAGGGAAGTCTCAATCACAACATCATGTTCTGTCTTACCATCTTCCAGAATGGCTCTGGTACAAAACATCTTCTTCCCGTACACATTGTCTCTCTTGCATACCAAGGTAGCCTCTTCTGGGGATGGTTTTGATTTGGTTCTTACAAAAGCATCGTTCTCTAAATCCCCCAACAACAAAAGCACCTCTTTCTTGTAAACCAAGGCAATGTAATAACCTGAGTTAGGCTGTGGACTTGTAGAGAATTTTGCATGTCGAAGATCCCAGTAAATGTCCACTCTTGCACCTGCTATTTCAAAGGACCTGAGGCCCTTTTTCCCCCAAGACTGCCCTGATTCCAAATCAATCTTGCAGGAGAACTTGTTCTCTTCCAATGTGTTATCCACGCTCACGGAAAGGAAATGGTCTGTGGGGTCCTTGCACCATGAAACTGTCACACTTCGCAATGATTCTGCTACTTTGGTCTGATAAACAAAGGTGACAGAATTCTGAGGGGCATCTGCTTCTGTGATTTTATCATCCTTGCATGTTTTCTTCCTGGATGATGGATCTTGCACGGTTAACATCACAGATTCTACAAGAGAATTAGCCATTGACCGTATAATTTGCACAATTCTGGATTGAGCCTGCAAATTGATGTGATTTTCTAATTGTGTTGCAGGACCGATAACTGAGCCTCTTAGGTTTGCAATGGTTAGAGAGAATTATGATTGGTAAACCCATCATAGAGGCAACAACAATACATCATCTTAATTTCACCCCTTGTATATTCAAAACCCGAACAGCTTCAAGGGCTTGTTAATCAGAGGGGTTTTCTTTTTTGTTGAATTCTTAATCAGGGGTTGAACCCTAAATGAATGCAATGTTTAGGAAATTGTGTGCAATAGTTGTAACGATCTGAAATACGTGAAATTAAGACATGATTTGAGGAACAAAATCTAGGCTAAGGTTGTCATGAGGTGTCAAGAACAGAATCTCCTTTTTATTGCTTTTTTCTATTAATAGACGAACTTCTCACAAATTGAAAGATAGAAACAATTTGCACTTCTAACTTTAACCCTACTAGAGTCGCTTTCTGCAATATTTTCAACCTTATTAATTTTAGTAAATGTCACGTTTGGAAAAACCCAGCAAAGGAAGACGCTGGTCAAGATGCTCTCAGGGACTAATTTAAATATAGGGTGCTTTGAGAAAATCCTTCCATTATTTTGTAGTTGAGCTAAAATATTTTAATATTATATATATATATATATATATATATATATATATATATATATATATATATATATAAAATATTCGGATGAGAATGGACTTAAATTTATAATAAAAATAAGAAACAACTTATTATCAATTTTGGAAATCGTCTTGTGAACATTTCCTCTGTTTTAGTAAAGGCTCATCAAAATACCTATTTGTTATTTAGTCTCTCATTTTAAAACATTATACAAAATGTTACTTTATTGATTCTCCATTTTTATCACCATTAAGTACACATGTATCGTTCTATAGAGATCTTAATTCATTAATTCCAAGGGAATATAATTTGACTGATAATGTGCAACGAAAGACTAAATAATAAATTACAATAGAAAACATATACAACCAGGTACAATTGTAATACTTGTACAAGGTTTTCAATAATTTTCTTTAGTTCCTCCATTACTTTTGTTGAATTTGTAATGGGGAGCTGAATGCATAAAATATAGTAAAGATACCTTATCCATGCAGCTGCATGGCACCTTAAGATTTCAGAAGTATGTTTACATACAAAAAATTAAATTACAAAAGAGATACATAACATGAAAACAGAGGAAGGTCGCACAAACTGACCTCAAGACCTCAGTCAACAAAATTATGTGAACCAGCACTCCAACATGCACATCAATAGTTGTCACTGTACAAAAATAATATATAAAAAAATTATCAAATTTTAATCAGAAATCCTCAAGATAAAACAAAAAACTTTCCACGTGGCGTAGATCGGCTCCTTCTATATTCAGGCACTGTAGTGTTGGTGCCTTCCTTAAGATTGCGTCCTGAACCGTGTTGTAGTATTTTATTTTCAACTTTGCTGGACAATAATGGTTCAGCTGCTTGGACTATTCCTCTGCAGTGACAAAATGGCTCATCTAAATCAGGCTATGATGCTATGATAATGTCATTTTCAATACGAAGAAATAAGAAAACAAGTATAGGTTTTTAATGATCCATACCTTGATCCAATGTTCTGAAAATTCCTAGAAATGTTATGATGAATCTTTTTAAGATTAACACCATGGACTGCAGACTCCATTAGGCTTATATCATTTTCTGGCTCACAATAATTGCTCTTTCGAGGTGCTTCCACGGTCATATCACGGCCAATTTCCATGTCAGAAATAGGTATCATATCAGGCTTTTGAAGCCTAAAGGGAAACTGTTGATGAGGCTTAACCTTGGCCTTACTGTCAGCCTTGTTTTTCCTAGTTCCACCTTGTCTTACCACACCAAGAGCAGCTTGCTTGAGTTGTTCCTCTTCATGCTCTTGATTAACTTTCCCGGAGTTTATCTTCTGGAGGTTGAAGAGAGTGTCATTAGTGCGATCTTGCTTCGCTGACTCCCGTGAATGCAGATTCACCCTTGAGTTATTGTCTATAGACGAGGGCATTGGCATTGTGACAAGAGATTTATTTACTAGTATTCTAGCTGGAAGTAGATGCTTTAACATTGGTTGATTTTCTGCTGTGTCACTTCGAGCCTTGCTTTTAATGACTGACCCTCTATCAGAGGATATTGATCTCCTCCTGACTGGAGGTGATGGTGATCTACATTTCTCTGAGCTCAATATTTTTTCTTCAGCCAGAATAGACATTTTTGGCATTGACTCCTTTTCTGTATGTGTTGAGGGAAATCTTGACCTCCTTTGCTTACCCGAAGAACAAGTTTTAGCCTGAAATTATCATTTCAAATTTAGAGACCACAAATTACACTTTAGTGTGATACAATTTCGTAATATATCATTAAAGTTTATGTCAGCATGGAATAACCTCAGCACTTCTATCGTCCATGTGTCTTTGATGGTTTTCAGGCTTCATGCTGTCACTGGTACCATTTTTGGGCAAACGGAAAGGTGAAACAGCTCTTGAGGCTTTCTGAGATTCTGTAGGATTTCGTGCATTCCCAGCTTTCCATTGCTGGAGTTCAGTTTCCTTCCTCTCCAAAGCTGATTTGATATTTGATATCTATAAAATGTTCAAACTATTAAAACATTGGCCAAGTAAAACTGAAAACCGCTCAAGTTATGACAGAAAACCAAACCTCTTCCTTTAGCTCCCGAATTTCTCCAGTTTCTTTATTGGATTGAGCAGCCCCAAGTTCAATGGTCGCAACCCTCTCTGCAAACTTAAGTGTGCTAATTGTCTCTCCAAGAGCATTAAGCTCAGGATTTATATGAACAAACATCAAAGTTTTTGCATGACCACCTATGGATATGGACAAAAAAAAAATCGAAGCATAAGTTAAGTTGTTATATACGGAAATTCAAAAAAGAAAACCACTATGGCATTATCAAATACATTAATATAATAATATCAATATTTTAAACTGGAAATCATTAATCAACCCATCTCAACCCCTTTTCCAACTCCACGACAAGTAACTAAAGCAACAGAGTGAAAAAAAAAAACTGTACTAGAAAAATATGGTGGTTAAAGGTCAAAAAGAAAAAAAAAAAAACAACTCTTAATGTTGTTCTAACTAATTATAATGTGGAATTTGTACAAAGACAAAAGGTAAGTCTCTTCTCTATTGAAGTCTGCTTGTTACCTAATGAATCTTGTAGAACTTGTGTGAGCTTGCTATTTCTATAAGGAATATGTTGACTCTTCTGTGCCAAAGCATAGATAACATCCCCAAGTGCAGAAAGAGATTTATTTATATGCTGAGCCTCCTTTAGTCTCTCGCCAACAGCCTCGGATTTGTCCACTCTCTCACTTCCAGCCAAATCCACAAGATGGAGACAACCCTTAAGAATAGAGTTAGACGCTAAGTCCCTCCCTCTGACATGAACTGTCAACACACTGCAATTGGATAGAAAAGAAATATGTTTAAGTGAAATAAATTTTATGGTTAGAGTAGCCATCTATTTTCATGAAGAACTATTACCTATGAGAACGGCTGCTTCGCTCATTTAGAGCTGTAGCACCAACAGCACGATTCCTCTGACCAACTTTCATTAAATCAAGAACATCTTGTGTGCAATTAACCGGAACTAAAGATGCGTCGGGCACATTAAGCCCATTCAATTGAGAGTTGTTTCGTATATCCAATGTATGTGTTGTCAAGGAAATGAACAAGACAAAACAAATCATATTGCTAAAAACAATGAAAAAAAAAATACAGTTCTTTTTTCCTTTTTGGGAGTTTGTAAAAATTTTTACAATTTAATATAAATACAGCAAGTATGGCTTGAAGGATATCTTCTGTTAGAGCCGTCGCTGACTAATAAATCTCTCACTTGCTCATTGTATATTTCAATCATCTGGACGCCGACTTCATATTTTATGGCATCTGCTCTTTCCTTTGAAATACGAAATAAGTCACGCAAAGCCCTGTAGTTTACACCCCATGTCTCTTCAGTCATCAGATCAGGACCACTCTATCCAAGCAGTAAAACACACATGTATGAGAAAGACGATAAGACAATATTAAAATGATTGTATAACATTGCAGTAACATGCAAGTCGTTTTAAAAATTTTAATTTTCTCCTTTGTGAGAAGAAACATCTCGAAACAAAGATATTAACTGATAGAATTGTGTACCATGACAAAACATATGATATACTCTTGATTTTAAGTATTCATGATATGCACCACAAACAGTGGACGAAAATCTGTTTTACTACTACTTACAACTATACATGCAAAAGAAAGTCACCAATATCAGTACAAAACCATAATAATCCAGTTATTTCTTATGAGGCATCCAATAAAAACAAAGAATTTAGGATGAGGACAGCACTCCAATTTGAGTGAATGCATAAAATTGTGATAGATTGCTTAATTTGTATGTATAATGTTATGTTACCATTGTGTAGGTTTTTCCAGACCCAGTCTGTCCATATGCAAAGATGCATACATTATATCCATCTAAGGCGGACCTAACCAATGGTTGAGTGTCGGCGTATATTTGTTCTGCACATTACAAAGAAAATAATCATAAAAGCTCCTTGAGAAGATATAAATTTCAAAAAAGATTATTTATTTGTAACAAGTGCATTACATTATGATATCGTGGTTATATTATCACATTACGATCCAGTATAGAAATACTCTTCTTTTATCACTCTTCGTTATATAACCAAGTCTCCATTATCTAAAATAAGTCCATTATTATTTTTCAAATCTTTACTCTACATTCTACAGAGTCGTTTAGGAATAATCATGTAGAACAAAGTATTTGCTGGCCCTGTATATTTTCTAATAATATGCCAAAAAATTAAAATACCTTGGGTGGCATTTGTTGCAAACACCTTATTGAATGAAAATACCCTTCTAGCATCTTTTCCTTGCTTAAGGGGATTCATAATCATTATGTTTCCGTTTTCTCCTATATAATCTACAGTAGACTGTCCATTTGGTTGTCCTGGCAAGAAGGGCCTCACTCTACAGTAGACCCTAATGGCTCCTGTAAGTCAGCAAATCTGTTAAAGTATATAAATCATGTAACTAGATCCTTGAAAAAGTGTATTGAATTCTTGTGTACCTTTGAGGTCTTGTACTTGATTGTAAAGAAAACGGTTCTCCTCTAAAACTTGGTGATACGAAGAGGAAGCCTCTTCAAGGCTCTTTATATGATTATCTAAGAAGCATGTAGAACTCAACTCAGCATTATGAAAGAATATTACATTAAAAGATTTTAAATACATGAAAGGATATTTCTTATGAAAATAGAAGTCTTCAGATCATTACCAAGCCTGTTCAATTCTTGGTCCCACTTTGATTGAATTTGTTTGAGCTCCAATTTTATCTCTTCATAGGAGTGCCTCAGTCCCTAAACCAGAAAAAAAAATATCATTACAGAGAATGATGATAGTCTAAGATCGCATAATAAATCGTCTAAAGCAGTACATTAGATTTTCCACTTTTATACCTCGAGCTCTTTCTGCTGGGCATCGATTATTTCAGCATGCTCGGCGCAATATTTAACATTGTGGTGATTACTGTCGCGTTTTCCACCGCAAGTGCATAGTTTAGAGATTTCATTTGATGCCGAACTACGTCTTTGATTAAGATATAATGTGATAGCGTCCACGAATTCTCTCTTAGAGAGGCAACCAGCATCGCCTTTCAATATTTTCTTGAGGAAATGTCCAAGCTGCAGACAGTTGTTATATTTTAGGTAACCTTCCAAACAACAGAAGGTGTTCTTACATTACAAAAGTCACAGCAAGACAAAACAGATGCATTAAATTCAGAAGTACCTGAGTGCCTTGAGAATCAAGCAATGCAGAAAAATCCCTGATAACCTTCCTGAGCAAAGAATCTATTACCTGCACAAAATTTCGCCCAGTCACAAATAAGATTGCTGATCGCACGAATCAAATGAATCTTCATGCATAAATTTAATTTCTCACAACATATCCCAAACAACGATCTAAATTTCCAGTCTTAAAAATTACAAAAATCACACCTCGTAGGGAAGGATCTTACCTACCATTGCATTCAACGGTAGATCATCAACCCCATCAGCTTCTTTGAGGTAAGCCAGGAGAAGCTTGAGTCCAAACTGATCAAAAAGGGAAGTCAAAGCATTAGCAGCTTTGGTTTCTTCAACGGATACCTCTCCAGACAGATGAAGGAACTGTGATGACTCAGACTCGTCAACACTTTCAGTGCCGAGTATGTTGGAAGGAGACCATTTGGGGAAGGAAGTAATCCTGACAGTTCCACCATATCTCCACACACCAACTCCACCCGACAGCTTCCATTCATAATACCCTTTCAAACAGAGAATGCAGTCCACAACTTTGCTCGACGAACCCCCCTACAAAAACACATTCAACCCTTAAAGATGCACATCTTTTTATATAACAGATAAATAAACAATTTGTAACTCTACAAATCCAAATGCGCATTACTAAAATAGAAATAAAAGTCATAAAACATTGTAATGATAAGCAATTCCTAATGCCTACAAAAAAATAAAAATAAAAAATAGAATTGAAATCATCCCAAAAAAGACTAATGTAGTAGTTATATTTGGATTTTGATAACTTAACAGACTTAATAATAATACTTCACGATTAATCATAAGCGAAGTACCCAAGACTACAAGATATGCATAGCTGAAGCAAATTAAAGTAATGGTATTTTGTGACCCAACCCCATAAAAAAAGTAGAGCAAAGGTAGCATCTTTAAGCGTGAAAGGGGTGAGGATCATATCATGGTCACCTTTTCCAAATCAGAAGCTTCGAAAGTCAAAAGCTTCATGTCGTTGACGGCCTCCAGAAAGTTGCGCATGTTCTCGAAATACTGAATTGCGGACTGGGCGGGTCCCTCGGAAGGCTGAAGGGCGAGGTTGTCGACCACCGCATTGTCGACAACCTTGACGACGGCGCCGGGGTTGACTCTGTTGAGGACGTTGCAGAGAATGAGACCGTTGCGGAGTGCGAGGCAGAATTCCTCTTCGGAGGGTTCTTTGGAGAGCGATGAAGATGCGCCATTGTCCATTTGCCGAAGCCATTCTGCTGCTTCGTATCTCCTTGAAGCTGTTCCCACCCACCATGTCACAACCAGTATTTGAACAAGATGAAGAAATGGAGGGAAATTTCTATACGACAACGTTTTACAGTTCATTTCATGTCATGCATAATTTACTTTTTTATTTTATTTTACAGTCATGGTTTACCCGAAAAAAATAAAATGATTTTTCTTTTCACAATTTAAAAATTAATTTATTTAAATTTATCATAAAATTATTTATTTAGGCAAAAGTTTATCCAGACAAATTATAATTTTATAACTAAAATTAGATCATTTATAAAAAAAGAAAACGAAAATCACATAAATTTCTTTCTAGGCTAATTTATAAAATTGTTTATGAACATAACTTTCCAAAATTAGATGTTTAACTTATACTTCAATTGGTTTTATAGAATTTTATTTCACATTTGTATTTATTTGTAATGATGATTTGTTGCTGAAAGAATACATTTTTATAAACTATCGTAAATAAATAATAACAATTTTAATTTTATATTTTTTTTATTAAATTCTAAAAATACATTTTGTTATTCATAGCAAGAATAAAAATGTTAACATAGCTTATTTCTCATTAACTAAGAGCAGACACTCTATTAACTCGAAGTAATGCTTCTATATATATATATATATTCAGCGAAAAATTTTCTCTTTATTTTATTTTCATTTCCTTTGTGTTTCTTAACGTGATTGATTTGTTTCTTACTTCTTCTCTTTTTCTTCTATCCGTTACATTATCACTTCAACTTATTGATTTGGTTAAGAAAAGAGGAAGAAAAGGTATGAACAAAGAGAAAAGGTTATTGTTAGTATTATTATTCACTTAACGTGTCTATTCTTCTGATTAAGAAAACCACGTGCTGTTTCATACTCTCTAAATGGATTTTACTGTTATGCTTTTGACTGTTATGTTTACTTCAATCACAAGCACTGGAGTTAAAGTTAATAAAGCAGCCATGATTATTACAGCATTGTTACATTAAATGGCACCAAAATCATGGTGTTTCCTGTTTCAAATGAGGCTTTATTACTGGTTTAAGTCGAAGAATAATACACAGTAAAGTAAGTAACAACTTTAGCTTAAGACCATTAATAACATAAAATTTATTTTTCTTAAATCTTAATAAGTAGTATTGTGTTCCTCAAATCACAGCACTATACTAGTTGAGATATCTTCAGAAGGACATGGTTGAAATCAGAAAAAAATGAATGACAATGTTAAAGGCCCACGCCACCAGCAAATGCTAGTGAGTTGGGGGAGTGATGCCATTTCATAGCAACACATTCATAATGCGATTGATAATTTTGTGCTCCACCATCTTTTCGTGTGTCCTCTGTCCCTTTCTTTTTTCTTTTCCAGCCTCACTTTGTTTAATTTCTCTAATCTAATTCTAGTTATTACTTTTTTTGTTTCTTACAATACCTTTTTTTCCCTTTTCTTAAACAGATCAACAAGGTGCAACTGATAATTTTAGTGGACAGAATGGAAAAGAAAATGTAAGAAACAAATCATACACGTTAAGAAAACCCAAGGAAAATGGGGTGGAAAAAAGGCAAAACTTTTTCTATGACTGTAAAGAAACATTCTTCTGAGACAACAAAACTCTGTTCTTTTTTTATTTATTTTAGGGTACATTTTTTAAATGCATGCATATGAATCATAGTAAAAGAAAAGGAAAGAGTAGAGATAATTATTTAAGTTCAAACAGTGAAACTTTTCCAAGAAATGTGCCTTAACTCAAGCAACAAGCATGTTTCATTGTTCAATTTTAACAGGAAATTATGTTTTATTTATGTTTAGGGAAATCATCCCTCAAAAAAAAAAAAAGAATAGTGTTTTTTAAATAATAAGTAGTTTCAGCTATCCATCAATCACTACACTGTTTCTAGTTTCAACCAGCTTTAAATCAGAGTTCCAACTTCCCAGTTTTGGTTAAATCTTGGAGAACAACAACAACCTTAAAAACAACATTTTCTTAAGCTCTCGAAGATACTCACATTAATTTTGTGATGAAACATTTTTGGTGACGATTAGAACCTCACAGCGAGTGTAACAAGAGAACAGTACCAATGTGCAATTGCATAACCAGAGTAATAAAAGTTAAAAGCTGATACCTGCTTCCTCTGCTTTCCTCTGAGCCAATTCATGATCGTTGATGCTCTCCTCCGCCATCATGGTGTATGAGGCCTCATTGTTGTTGCAAACTGAAGCCGAACTTTTCAAATTCAATCCTCTCTTATGAGGAGATGCAAAAATAGAGCTTAGTAAAGTTTCTTGTGGCATTTTTCTCTGCAACACCAACAGTTGGAGAAACGCTTCAATGCAGTTCCTAATATAGTAGAATCCAACCACCCAACAAGTATCGGTTAAAATCCATGTCCCACATTCATTGGAAATGGTTCTTGAATCATGTATATAAGAGGAAAACAATCCTAGGTTACAACTAGCTTTTGTGATTCGTTATATATAAGAAAAAATTTTCAAAAATTGAAAAAAAAAAATAGCTAACTACCTGGGATGTAAAGCTTTGTTCTTGGATATGGAAAAAGAGATTGGATCTGACCCAGAAGCGCGTTTTGAAGGAGAAGCAGATTTCTCGTGGCTTTGATGAATGAAAACGAGCGTTCGAAAATCCGAAGAGGGTTTTGTATTAAATGTTTGGCTTCAATGTGAGTGAGAGTTTGAAGTGAGTTTTCAGAGAGAACTTTAAAATACAAACCACCTTGAATTTTGAACGTTGGTGTTTCCGTCAATTCTCTGTCCTTTGGGGGTCACGGCGTCTTAACGGCGCCTCTAGCCCTATCTGACGTGGCAGCCGTTGTCCTCAATGGGACCCACCGAACGGCACGTTTCGACCTGAATGACGTCGTACCAACATTGTTTGTGCCTTCACAAACTTTTATTTGTTCAAGTTTTTCATCACTTCAGTATCTTAATTTTAATGAAATTTTAAATATATTTTTAAAAATTTTAGATGTTTTATATCTTTTTTAAATTTAAACCATTTTTTTATCGTTTTTAATATGTAGAGATATATTGGTATTCTAGTAATTAATAAATTACATTTTCAGAAACACTTCTTTTAATTTTCCTACTTTTAATGTTTTGAGAAACTCGAATGATGTTACCTATTTTTTTTATGAGCCCTGTTTAAATTTCATTGATTGTAAAATCAATCAAAAACTATTGTTAATATGAAACTTTTAAAGTGTTTATGAATTAAAAATTATTCTTATATGGATTTACTATGATTATTATAAAATAATACATATGATTTATAATTTGATAACTATACAAATTTACTGTCAACAAAGATAGATTACTTTTAAAAATTACTTTTAAGGTTTTTTAGTATATTTATTTAACTTTTACAAAATTTTAGGTTATGAAGAAAATATTTCTAATTTTATTAAAAGCATTTTTTAATACATATTTTTCATTGTAAAAATTTAAAAAATTATATTTATAATTAATATTTTTTTTATTGTCTTTGTGGTGTTAAGATATTGTACATGTCATTTTAATTTACAATCAAAATTCAATTAGAAAATATACAAAATTTAAATATTTAAAAAACCAAACTAAATAATTAACTAAAAATGTTCAAAATACTTAAAAATTATGGAGGAAAAAATATGGACATTTAAAAATTTCTTTTATAATATAATTAAATTTTAAAATGATTGATACAATTTATTTTAATTAATAATTATAATTATGTCGTTAAAGATACAGAATAACTGACGCTTGTCTTGTCCACGTCATAGAAGTGGTTGATGGTATTTAAAACTAATAATCAGAATATTATGGATCAAATGATATTAAAATAATGTTTAACATTATTACAAAATGGATAATGTACTGAATGATAAAATAAGGTCAAAATATCTGATTTTTTTTCTTCTTTCCCATAGTTTATAACTTTAAATTCATTGAAGTAATATCATTAATTGATCACTACATTAAAAATATTTTAATTATTATAATTTGATATATTTTCATCAAAATATTAAAAAATACATATAAATTGTCCTTAAACAATGGTTCTCTAAACTCCAATGTAAGAAAATTATATTTAAAATTTTTTGTCTCACCAAATTTAGTGTCTAAAAATAGTAAAAGAAAAGATGGGTGGGACCCAGTGTTTGACAGTGGAATAAAGGCATATGATGAATCTATGTAGCAATGTTAGATTTTGAAATGCTAACATCAGAGCCAAAATCTTCCAAAATTCAAACCTCTTTTCGAACGTTGACTACCCAATTTAAATAATCTGCATCTTTGTCTTTTATCTCAGCTTTATTCCATTGTATTTTATATCAGAAAATAATAATTTAATCTACTTTCTCATTTTTAAATTCTCTTCCTTCTAAATTAACTAAATTTTGAGTATTTAAGTAAATTTTCTTAACTTATAAGAGCATTTGTATTTAAAAGTTAAAAGTGTTGATTATTTATATTTAATTTAATGGTAATTAACCACTTTAACTTATTAAATCTCTCATGAATAAAATCAAAGTAATTTTTTAAAAATTAAATCGATTTGAAACTACATGTTTAAAGGTGGATAATGGTGGTTTAAGAGTACTCTTTTGTATGTTTAGATTTCAAAATATCATCGTACACATATATACTTATTTTTTAAAAAAAAAAGAACATCAAGTTTAGTTAAGATAACCATTATAATGTGGTCCAAAATATTGCATGCAATTAAGATTAGCTTTTTTTATTGAATACGTAAATAAAGAACTTAATTGTGTTATTAATGGGGATTAGCCTTATATCATGGAGACACAGGTACATTCGTATACACTCCACAGCCCCCTTTGAAATATTAGTACAAATTCAAATATTAGTCTATTATGTTGTGAAATATTAATTCTTAGAACATAATTATTGTTGGAAATGTTTTTATGCTGTTTGTTTTTAGATTTCAATAAATAAATATTTTAATTTGGTTTTGCTTCCACAATTGTTTTTGAAGCATTCGATAGGTTATGCTTGGATCTCATTTTGCACCTCATGTTTTTTTTTTTTTTTTTTCTTTTTCTCTTTTTTTTAAATTTTTTTTTTGTTTTTTTTTTTCTTTTTTTTTTTTCTCCTTATCCCTGTGGGATAAAATTAATTTTAGATATTCATTCTCCTTGTTTAGTTTATTTTCTCTTCTCAATTGTATCATTTGAAATTGTTAGAATTGTAAAATCTAATTGTGATTTTTCAGAAAAATAGTTTTTGAATTATACAATTTAAAATAGACTTTCAAATCTAAAAAATATTTTTTAGATTATAGAAAACTTTTTTCAAACTGTAGAAGTCTTCCTATTATATACAGCGAAGTAGAGTTCATGAGGTGCAGAAGAAAAACATGGTGATGTAAAAAGAAATCTGTGCTGCTAGTAAATGTTTTAGCCTTTTAAGCCCAATAATACATTTATACTTTCATATTTTCTGCCCATGCTATTTACAACCTCCTTGTTGCTATTTAATGCATATAATGTTTATGTGTATTTTAATATTAAAATTTATAAAAAAAATATGTTATTTTAACTTTCCGCACTTTCCTTTTTCTTTTCCATTTTTCTTCTCTTTTATTTTTTTTTCTCTGTCCTCTAAATTTTTTTTTGTATTTCATCTGTTTCAAAATTTTCATCACAACCAACAATAGTTAAGAAGTTATAAATAATCTCTATCTAATTAAATTTTCTAATAAACAAGATTTAATTTAATTCAAATATTTTCTATTATTTTTATTTTTTATGATCCTGTCATAATTTTAATATGGTCCTTTGAAACAAATAATTTTCTCAATTTAGTTATATTTATACTAAATTTTGATTATGTTTTGATATTTTATTTTTGAGTCTCTAGATTTTGTGTTTGAATTGAAATCTGTTGAGAATAAAATTTTGGATAAGAAAAACTATTTATGTTTTTATAGTATCTTATTATAGATAATTTAAATATAGAGATAGTATGGTTATAATATTTTAAGTTCTTTACAAAGAAAACATTTTGTTTAAAAAATATTTAAAGGTTTGGACCTAAATAATATTTGAGTTTTAGGTAAAAGCTGTTTGTTTGAAAATATTTCAAAGAGAAGTTAGGACATTTGAGTATGAGATTTGTTGTATAATGAAAATGAAAAGTTGTTTATTTTATAGAATAGCAGGTTGTTAACTTGTAAGGTGTTAAGGTTATTTTAAATTCTTAATATTATAATAATATATTTCTCTTGTATTATTTAATACTACTGCATTAAACATATTTCTCAATCATCAGTTTAAATACATTTTTCTATTTCTATATAATAGTATTTTTGTAAAAGGAAATTTATTCTTTATTATTTTTCTACTTCTTAACTTTAAATTTTTTTTTATTACACTCTAATTTTTTTATCATACACTGAAAAATATTTGAAAAAAAACTAATAATTATAATAAATAACTTATGCATAATTATATTAAAAATGAAAGAAGTAAACATGATTTAAATTTAGGAAAAATAACCCTACCCACTACTTTTATAAAATCTAAAGTAGTGAATGCGATCCAGATTTCAAAACATTCAGTTATTAAAAATTATTATCTTTACAATTATTGGGCTTATACAATAATTGTATAATTTTTATTAAATATACAATTAAAACTGAAGAGAACACTCTTTTCGATTTCAACAATTTCGATTTTCAAGGGATGAATGAGTGCTCTCTGAGTGGGGCCAGATACGTGGATGCTTTCTAGTGGGACCCAACAAGGAACCACATGACCTACACTATATATCATAATATATACACTTTTCTACACACTATTACTTAACTAAAAATATGACAAATACCACTTTTAAAAAACTAATATAAAACTAATTCATGGTTAATTAACAATATTGTTTTATGTTGCGAGTGTGTGTATAATATACCATTTATTCTCATGTGTTTAATTAAGGCAATGGTAGGTAAAGTATTTACTTCTTTTTTGTTTTGTCTTTAATTTTTAATTAAATATATTTAGCTTCAACTTTATTGCTTTTATTTCTACTCGTCATTTTTATTTTCGTCTACTTTATTTCTATAAGGATATCAAACATCATAATTGTTTTTCTTATTCAGTTTTTGTTATATATATATATATAATAAACAATTATATATTCATAAAATTGATATTAGAACATAATTGAAAGAGTGAAAGGAGGTGTAGAGAGGGAAGGTTGGTGAAGACGTGAGATTCAGTGCCAAAGCAAATTGGATCTAAAATTTTTGGTGACAGCACAACATTGTGTTGCGTTGTGGGGCCCTCAGATTAGAGTTTTTTTCTCCACTTTCAACTCAACACAGACCCACTAACCAACCACACTCTCTTGTCTCATTACCACTTTCATACATTGTATTAATATTTACTAATACTGTAATAATTAATGTGTTTATTAATATGACGTGTCATATTAATAGAATGTATTAGCAATTATTAACATTTAATGGAGTAATAAGTAAGACAAAATGGAAAGTATCCAGATTTTTGAGATTTTATCCCGTTTTATGAATAATATATATTTTTTAAAAATTTAATGAAATAGTTAGAATTATTTTATTTACATATCCCAAATTTTGTATTTGACAGGAACAGTGTATTTTGGAGTTGTTTTCAATTTTTTTTTTGAAGGCGAACCGAAAATGAAGGTCTCTTTATCTCTTTCTGTTTATGGCTTCAATCGACGTCACTATATATACCAAAGGTGAAAAGGCAGCGCCAGAGAGTGCACCACCGTATCTGTCGCTGCTATATATTTATTTTCCCCTTTTCCTTCGCTCTTCTTTCGCTTCGTTCCTCTTTCTTCTTCCTAAATTCTTTCACTTCACAGGTACGTTTCACGCTTTTACTATTTCACTCTTCCGATCCTCTCCGCATTTCGTTTCACGTTTTGTCTGGATCTGGATTTCTTAACTCACAAAAACTGCATTCGTTGTTCATTCATGGCTGCTCCTTCTCTCTTCACACTACAATGGCTGCGCTTGTTATTACCTTCCTTCTTCCAACTGAACCGCTTTTAATTAATTTATCTCTTTGTCTGTTTGGTTGCCGCAAAATGTATAAACCTTGAAACCGAAACCTCTCTGTGGTTGGACTGATTGTTACATGCACCGCATGGTGACGGAATTAAATCGTGTTCTGTTTTGTCCGTTGGATCGGATGGAAGCGGCGTCGTATGTGGATGATGTACTGAATCTTTGTTATTTATTTCATAGATCATGTACAGAACGAAATTTTGAAATACTTGTTTTGTCCTTTAGTTCAGCTCGGGAATATATAATAATGCTCTCTGCTGATTATTTGTATGTATACTGGTTTAGGAAGTAAGTGGCAATTGTTAAGGTCTTGTTTGGTGTACTGATATCATCCTTCAGATGGTTTGAATGAACATCATCCCGGAGGGTGAATCCAGCTTATGCATTGCTGTTCAGGTTAAATGGCGCCTTCGTTGATCCATTCAGCCACATTCATTTGAAAGCTGTTAAAACTATTATTATTTATATTATTTATATTCTCCTATCTTTTGTTAAGTATTTGTTTGCTATTGGTTTCTCTATTAGGGTGTTCAAGTTGTATCATCAGGTTACCTAATAACTCAATTAGGTTGGGTTGAGTTTAATCCATCATCATAAGGATTGAGTAACGGGTTTAGTACAGATAACCCGAAATCCAACTCCAGACCCAGTCTTGTACTTGTGTTAATGGATAAATTGTGTTATGTTTTTCTTTTCATGTCTTCAATTGATTTTGATAAACTTGTTATGACTTTTTATTGATTTACGTGAAGCCCTCAATTATTTTTTGTAAATATTGTGTTATTTTAACATGAAAGAAGAAATTTTTTTAGTAGGTTAAGTAATAGGTTTGCCCAAATGGTATCCAACCCAACCAGTAAACACCCCTATTCTCTATATTTATGATTTTCAATTAGTGTTATTTTTCCAGGTCTTTGCCTATGGGAACTATGTCAGCTGTGGATTTAATGGAGTCTTCATCTGAGGTTCACTTTTCTGGAGTTTACATGAATGGCATAGAGCAAAGAAATGGCACAGAGAAACCAACTACTTCTGCAACTGACATGAATAAACAACCTTTTGTGATAGGTGTGTTTTTCAAGCCAAGCTGCCTACGCAGTCAATAAATCATAATTTTGTCCATTTGTGAAATGGAAGTCAATGTTGGTACTTGTTTCATTAACTTTGTCTTGTTTGTTGGGCCTCATCTAATGTACAGTAAGATACTAAGTATATTAAGGATTTGGTTGCTATGAACTGAGGTTCCAGACCCCATATGTGAATTGTGCTGTTCTGTTAAGGCAGAGGAATATCACCAATTTTCTTTTTCCTCCAGCATTAGCAAATGATTCTCCAGTGAGCCATTTAGCTTCTGTGGTTAAGTGAAGAAGAACAATATTACCTTTGAAGACATCGTACTTCAATACAATTTTGTTTTAGGTTAGAGCAACGAAATTTCTTGAAACAGAAGTTTATCTGATTCCGAAAGATTAACTACCACCAACTCAGAATTCATATTGGTTGTGAGAGGAAGAAATCAGAGTCGTCACACTCGAGTAAACTTAAAAATTCGCATGAAATGACAATACTTCACATTTTATGTTAACTTCTAAAATATTTTAATTGTGATTTATGCATAAACTAAATTTAATCCTATTTATTTTCCCTCTCTAGTGAGTATTTGTGGAAAAATTTATCCGAAATGAACATTTTCAGGTTCTTGCATCCTCTCACCTGATTATTCCTGTTACTTTGTCATTCTGCAGTTTTGAAATTGTGGTTACCTCACACACCTAACACCTAATCATATAAATCACAGCTTCAGGCAAAATTGCTACGTTAACATTGAATTTTCTTTGTTTCAAAGTTAGAAGCAGGAGCTTTGAAAATAAGATCTCAACAACTATGGATGTCTTTTTCACACCTTGGCAATTTTTATTAGGTACCTATGATTCTAATTCCTTTTTTATTTAATTTTTCGTTTGTATATGTGACAGGTGTTGCTGGTGGAGCAGCATCCGGTAAGACATCAGTTTGCGATATGATTATTCAGCAGCTTCATGACCAACGAGTTGTACTTGTTAATCAGGTATTTATGTCTTACAAAGTACTAATAACTCCATTTTGAATTCGAGCTGAAGGAAGAAATAAGAAGAAAAAAGAAATGGATGTGATAAATGATAGAGATAGAAAAGACACAATAAAAGATACGGAAAAGATGGAGAGAAATTTTTTATACATACTTACTGGTGATTAAATTGATAATTTATAAGTATTGTGCTCAAATATATTTACGGAAGACAATCAATAGTTTTCAGTTTATGCTTCAAGCCTCATAACTTGTTAGCATCCTGTATCCTCCTATATTTGAATTCCCTTGGTATTTTGTTCGGTTATGTTGTCCCTGTGATATCCAAAAAATCTTTCAAGTGATTGTTTTTATCATCTTTGTTCTGTACTATTTTCAATTGAATGTTGACATTCAGTTGGGTACCATTCACCAAAAATCCTCCACCTCTATTTCTTTTTTAATTCATATTCAGCATTTTGTTGTTCTCATCCCCTCTTTTACCATGAATATGTATGTTTTTCTCACCAACAGTAGTCTTACATTGGAACAGACCTTTTTTTAGTTGACAAAAGTTAAAAATTATTCGGATATGTTTTCTAACATTTTTAGAGTTACGGCATCTCCAGTGTAGGTGCTCTCCTGGCATTAGAAATGTCTAGGTTTTTTGGGTGCTTCAAAGCAATTTTCATGGGTTACAAACAAAGCATCTTTCTTATATAGAGCAATAGTGCTTTCTACTTTTTAATGTAGTCTAACTAATTTCATATATTAAATATTAGTATATATTTATTTATAGAAAGCATTTTATTTAATTTAAAATTAATTTATGTTTATTTGTCGTTTAAAATAATTTATATTTTCATAATATATTTCTTCTTATTTTTAAAGTTATGATTAATTTAAAATTAATTTTTTATTTGAATTATTAGTGCACATTATTTTTCATTACTATAAAAATTAATTAGTAAAAATTAGTATATATATAATTTTTTTCAGTCTTTTATCTTTCCATTTTAAATTTTGAAATAAAAATTTATGTAAGTAAAAATCATTATGGATTTATTTTTTATTTTAACAAATGACATAAAAGTATTTTAAATTAAAATGAATATAACTAATATAGTATAAAAGAGCGGGGTCAAATTTTGGGGTATTTTTAAGAAATTTTCTAGACTTGCGGATTGGAAACAAAATTATTGAACTGAATAAAAACAATTAATTTCATTCTAATTAAGAAAGTCAGTTAACATCGTTCAATTTTTTATTACTCTCAATTTAAATTTTTATTTTTTTAAAATACCCCACTGAAACGTGATATCATAAATGAAAACAACTCAATGAAAATAGCATAGCCACATAAAGAATGGCGTTTTAGGAATATTAAATAGGTATAATTATTTAGATTTCTTTGTATTTAAACTTCCTATGACAACTTTTTTCTTATATTTGAATTTAAATGAAGTATAAAATATTTATTATGGCAACTTAAGTGAGTTTGTTGAGCGATGATATTAACCTTTTTATTTATTTATTCACATATTTTACTTTTTCTTTTGTATTTTGGTCTTCTTCTACGTTTTTTGGGGTTGCATGTTTCAGAATTAGGATTGATGTGTTTTATTGTACTCGTGACGTTGAGTGGAATAAATCAATTACTTATTTTACAACAGGATTCATTTTACCATAATTTGACTGAGGAGGAACTTATAAGAGTACAAGATTACAACTTTGACCATCCTGGTAAGTTCAATTTAAAGGTTACTCTCTCCTTACTAATTAGTGACTTGCTCTTTACATTAAGATATTATATAGAATCTGGTCTTATAGTTCCCTACAGATAGTTAAATTTCTACCAGATCAAATCCATTACATTCAGTGAGCACCAACTGCATCTTTCTTACTCTCAAAATGCTTCAGGATATTAACATTTGAAAGATTTACATCATAATTTACCTCAAAATTAAGTGATTTGAACATGAAAGTGTTAACGAAGTTTCAGAGCTAGAATATTCTGGCATTTAGCCTATAGATGAGCATGGTTGGTGAAACCACTGGAAATTCATGTCAAAGTGTTACTAGATGTGATATATGCATCATGAGCATTCTAAAGGTTGAACAAAAGTTCATATAATACAAGAGTTGAGTACCTAGCAAGCATAATTAGTAGCTCAGTCCACTTCGTAATAGTTAATATAATACACCTAATAACTGATATGATATCAACTTTAAAAGCGTTTATCGTTTTTATATATGGGAACGACGGTTCTTGGACTTGCTGTAGCTACTTTATTTCTAATTCATGTTGTTGGTATCAACAGAAGCTTTTGATACTGAGAATTTGCTACGTGTCATGGACAAGTTGAAGCGTGGCCAAGCAGTAGATATTCCGAAGTATGACTTTAAGGGTTACAAAAGTGGTGTTTTTCCAGCGAGACGGGTATCTCATATTTTCCACTTTAATTAATAACTTTTACTCCTCGATCTTGAAATGCTTGGCAAAACAGGCCCCGACTGATATAGTTTACTACTTTTAGTTTTTATATCAGGCTAAAGAATAGTTATTTTATTTGCATAGATCAAGTAAAAATATATTGGGAAGGCATGACAATGATTTTCTTATTTTAATTTGAATACTTTGGTTACTAATGATTGCCAAATCATGCGGTATATGTGTTTCTTCTGGTGTTTTATAATTTCCAGCAGAGTTAAATTTATATCGAATACATTTTTTGCTACACTTCCATTTTATGTTGGTTTAATATGTTTTGCAGGTAAACCTGGCGGATGTTATTATTTTGGAAGGTATTCTTGTTTTCCATGATCCACGAGTGCGGGCATTGATGAATATGAAGATATTTGTCGACACAGGTCCTTTATTATTTTATTTCCAATATATCGTTTATAGCGCACTGTATTCTATTATTGTGTTTCCTGTGGCTTTGGTATTTCTTAATTTATGTAGGTTCTGTTATCATACTCATTCATTTTAGTCCGGTGGACTTAAATTTCGCCCCTCCTTATTCACATTGTGATATTGGAGAGTGGATATTCTTCAGATTATCTAAAATTATTTATGTTTTTCTCACTTTTATATTTTATCGCTTTGTTGCACTACTAAGTTATGCTGTCATTTTACATTATGAAATGTTCAGTGCAGATGCTGATATTCGTTTGGCGAGAAGAATTAAGCGGGATACTGCCGACAATGCTCGTGATATTGGAGCTGTGCTCGATCAGGTAGGTAGCTACTTTCCAGCCACACCATTTGCACTTCCATTTTCATACTTTGATTATACTTTTTTTTTTTATTTTGCGTTCGTAATTCTTACATTCACTGAATTTCAAGACTTCTATATGTTATTTTAGTTCATGATGCTGAGAGATTGTTATGCAATTTCATTGATTAGAAAACTTGTAATTACTCTGTTTTTTGAAATTAAATCTTTAGTGATCTGATTTTTTTTTTTTTTGTTTTTGATAGTAAATCAGGCTATTATATTCCCTTTTTAGCTTACCATATATATTTAGTTACTGATTCTTGTATACTTTATGCAGTATTCTAAATTTGTGAAGCCAGCTTTTGATGACTTTATTCTTCCCACCAAGAAGTATGCTGATATCATTATACCCCGTGGAGGAGATAATCATGTAGCTATTGATTTGATTGTACAGCATATCCGCACGAAGCTTGGGCAACATGACTTATGTAAAATATACCCTAACTTATATGTCATTCAGTCTACTTTTCAGGTATCCCTTATCTTTTGTTGAATTTTTTCAATCATCCCCATTCAGCTGGAGATCCAATATTTGCTTTTGCTACTAGAGGCTGAATTTTCAGGATAATTGCTTCGATGCAGATACGGGGTATGCATACCCTGATTCGTGATTCTCAAACAATGAAGCATGACTTTGTATTTTATTCTGACCGTTTGATTCGTTTGGTATGTAAATGGGGTTCATTTGCTGCTCTTAATTTTAGTGGTGACATGACCTTTTCTTTAAGCATTAATGTGAAATTTTCTCACTTGAACAGGTTGTAGAACATGGCCTAGGGCATCTTCCATTTACGGAAAAGCAAGTAATCACTCCAACTGGTAAGCTGTTCTTTTTCAATGATGATTTTCTTGGCTTGTATTATATGGACCTCTAAGGATGAATTATTCTCTTATCATTTTACTTGAGAGCGCAGTGGGCGATGTGCCTGTTGGGTGTATCAGGTTTCTAAAATCTTGCCGTATCCATGTCAGAAAAGTGAGGATGAACATGGACTACATGTTTCTAGCCTTGTTTTAGAAATGTCTAACTTGTCTTGGACCTCTTGGAAGTACTAGGTGTCATTTATGCAGTCTGAATACCGAGTCCAACAGATACTTCATAGAATGAGAACCATAGGGGGTATCGTGTTATTATACGGTTGAGAGACATGTTCTGCTCATGATGATAATTGCCACAGTTTCCGTATTGAAAATGATAAACTTTTTGTTAGAAATCTAAATGTAAATCTAACTGCCATATTGAGTAGAATAAGTAAGCTGAATAACATATATAAAAAAAAACTCCGAAATCTATTATCTTAAGGTTTTTTATTGAAGTTCCTTACATGATTTGATTCATGTCTCATTATTGTTAGATTTTCTTAATATTTTTTCCCTGTTTACCCCAACAAGTAAAGGGTTGTTTGTGAGGTGGCTTGATTTACCCCAACACTTATGTGGCTCTACTTCTTAGTTGACATTCTCCTTCTAACATTCAAAAAGCAGAACTAATTTGTTTCGTGTCTTATGGTTACAGTTACTACTTGTCTTTTAATGCAGGATCGGTTTACAGTGGCGTGGATTTCTGTAAGAGGTTGTGTGGTGTCTCAATCATCCGGAGGTATTGTTTTAGTGCAGATTTTTTTTCCCATGATTATTTTTGTCATCCTTGCTATAAAGTATTGACTAAAATATTTTCTTTCCTATTACTTGGTTTGATGTGTTCTATGATGATAACGCAATTTTATATAAATAAGAAATAATTGCTTAGAAAAAAAAAATCTGTCCTTAAATTTGATATACAATCTAATCGCAGTGGCGAGAGTATGGAAAATGCTTTACGAGCATGCTGCAAAGGCATCAAGATTGGGAAAATTCTTATTCACAGAGAAGGTGACAATGGTCAACAGGTTTGTCATCTGTGTGCTTGGTTATATATGCGTTTGTTTCATTTCAGGGTCACTAACCTATCCTTTGATTATTGAGCAGCTAATATATGAGAAGTTGCCTAAGGATATCTCAGATAGACATGTATTGCTGTTGGATCCTATCTTAGGCACAGGTTTTCATTCTCATCATGTTTTCTTTTATGGTGGTTTTTATATCCTAGTTTAAACATTTTACGTTGTGCAAATAAGTATATGAGCAGACTTATTAAGTCCCGTAACAAACATTTAGCATAACAAGGATGTATAAAAAGTTAGATATTTAATTTATTGATTTTTTATTTTGAATAACATTTCATCTTTAGGTAATTCGGCTGTTCAAGCAATTTCTCTTCTTTTAAAGAAGGGTGTACCAGAGTCCAACATTATATTTCTCAATCTCATATCCGTAAGTTACTAATGTTTGTTGTTCCTCGTTATATCACTATATCTTGCAATAATTTTTTACGTAATGATTTACATATATGCTCCCATATTGTCAGGCACCTCAAGGTGTTCGTGTGGTCTGCAAAAGCTTCCCAAGAATAAAGATCGTGACATCTGATATTGACATTGGTTTGAATGAAGATTTCCGTGTCATACCTGGCATGGGTGAGTTTGGGGATCGGTATTTTGGAACAGATGATGACCAGCAGGTGGTGCTCCCTTCAAAGTAGTTATACTCGGCCACCCTTTGGGTTTGATATCATTAACGAGTCTTTCACTGAGAAAAGAGCTAAAATTTTCTGAATCAAGACTTTGCTGAGTTATAGTTCTAAACCAATTTTGATCACAATCCTTTTGTTTTTACAATCAGACACTTCCTCAGAATATTCCGATGCATATTTTTTTTACCTTTTACTTTTATTCCAGAGTTTTCTTTGAATTTATTCTTTGTCGGTTACTGGCTTATCAAAATTCATGTTTGTGGAATTCATAGATTTGTACCTTATAAGCATAAATGAATATACAAGCTTTTAATTTAATTTTTTCCAATGATAGTGTCTTGAATTCCCTATTGGGAGTATATGGAGACTGTAAATTGCGTATGAAGATGTAGCTTGAGCACAGTGAAAAAACAAATTAAAAATCTATAAGAGATAATGTGACTGAAACACTGTTCTGCAAGCAATCTACCTGCTAAAAAATAAAAAAGTGGATTTGTTAAATAGTTGGAATGTAAAGGGGTGAAGGAGTAATGTGATTTGGGAATAAAATATAAAAGGTGAAGGATACGTGTAAAAACAAAGAACAATCGTCTAATTATTTTCGCAAGTGCTTTCCCTCCTACACATTAAGCAGCTAATGGCCAATTTACAAGATGTTAAAGTCACAATTTGACCTTAATTTTTACATTTCTTCCATCATGTCATATATAAAATGGAAATATAGTTTTTTATTTGGTAGAGAAACTCAAAAGGGATTTTGTAAGTTTTTTTTTTTTTTTTTTTTTTTTTTTTTTTTATTTTTTTTTTTTTTTTTTTTTTTTTTTTTTTTCTTTTTCATTTCACATTTTTTTGTGATATTCTATCCGAGCTTCTCCGTGCTTTTAAAAACAAACAGGGTGTAAGAGTTATTTGATTATTAGATTTTGGACCATTATAGTACTTGACTTAAAAGTAAGTATCTAGATATTCTAGAATATTTTATATTTCAGAATTTTACATATTTTTGTAACACTACATAATAGCCTTTAAGTTGATATCTTATTTTTCAAGCAGCTTGTTGAGCTAGGCACTTTTTTAGGGCTTAATTACAAAAAAATAGAAAAATTTTAAAATTATATTATGATTTTAAAATTTATATATTATAATTAACTAATACTTAATCATACATAATGAAAATACCTTTATATAAATTAAATAAAATAAATATTATAACGCTATAACTAGTAAAAGGTAATTCTTATTATATTTAGACACTATATTTCGAATTCTAAATTAACCTTCATATTTTCCTTTAACAACAATTTAGTTTTAACTATCAAGAATAACAACAATGATAATTTAAACTTTATACACTATTATGCTAATATTTTATAATTAACCAATTAAATAGTATCCTAGACATGACCTTAAATTAATTATGTTGAAAACCGACAACTTTAGCGCAGATAACAATTTACACGATTGGATGATAAAAATCAGGAAAAAAAAGGGAAATGCCTTAAAAATTATGAAAAATGTTAGTCATATACTTTTTTAAAATGTATCTATTTTGAGTGGAAAGAAATAGGAAGAGAAAATAAATAAATAAAAAATGAGACGCAACTGTGAGAAGAAAAGAGATTTAAAAGGATAAAAATATATATAATCATTATTATATAATTTTCTTTTAGAATGGATAAATTTGTATATATGGAAATTTATGTGTGCATAAATTTTTCAGGGAGGGGCCAAAGCCAACCCCCACCAATGCATGTAGCTCTTCCCTGTTTGTATATATATGTACGTATGGATTGACATGATATGATATGAAAAGAGAGGGAAGTGCAAGAGGATGAGAGGTGAGAGAGTTTTCCAGAAAATATCCATTTTACAGTGAAAAGGATTAGCTGCCACTTGGGCAAATGAAGGATCACTCGTTTCTTTATCCAAGAGTGATAACCTTCGTTAGGCTAATCAAGGGACACGTGGCTCTCTTGCATGGCTTCTGCAGATACCATTTGGTATATTCCCTCTTCTTTTTTATCTATATAGCTTTCCTCTTCCCTAAACTCAGTTTTCACCGCCATCCAATACCATTTTCAAAGCTTAACTAACCATGTCTGCCTTTGTTGGAAAGTATGCAGGTATAAACATATACATATACATATATATTTTCATATATCTCTACATCTTATCCACACTTCACACACTTCAACAGAAACATATATGAAAACTAAAACAAGTTAAGAAGTTGCATGGATAATAATTATGGATTAAGATGTGAAAGTTATACATGTATAAGGTATGAAATGAGTAGTGTCAAATTATGAAGATTTCATTCATGTCTAAGGAGCTTCACCAACTTCATGCAATATTTTATATGTTGTTCACAGTGCTTGGAGTTTAGTTGAAGAAGCTAGCTCCTTCAACTTCATGTTTGTGTGTGAAAAATTAACTCTTAGACTTTGGTTTCCAAATGGGGTGTTCTTATATCAATTCCAGATGAGCTTATCAAGAATGCCAAGTACATAGCCACACCTGGGAAGGGTATCTTGGCAGCAGATGAGAGCACTGGCACCATTGGAAAGCGTTTAGCCAGCATTAACGTTGAGAACATTGAGGCTAACCGCCAAGCCCTTCGAGAGCTTCTCTTCACCGCTCCAAATGCCCTCCAATACCTCTCTGGTGTGATCCTCTTTGAGGAAACGCTTTACCAGAAAACCTCTGATGGGAAGCCTTTTGTTGAGGTCCTTAACGAGAACAGTGTCCTCCCAGGCATCAAAGTGGACAAGGGTGTGGTTGAGTTGGCTGGCACAAACGGTGAAACCACCACACAGGGCTTTGACTCTCTTGGAGCTCGGTGCCAGGAGTACTACAAGGCTGGGGCACGCTTTGCAAAGTGGCGTGCAGTTCTCAAAATTGGCCCCAGTGAGCCCTCTGAGCTTTCCATCCAGCAAAATGCACAGGGTTTGGCACGCTATGCCATCATCTGCCAGGAGAATGGTCTTGTGCCCATCGTTGAGCCTGAGATTCTGACTGATGGAGCTCATGACATAGCCAAATGTGCTGCTGCTACTGAGACTGTGCTTGCAGCTGTTTACAAAGCCCTGAATGATCACCATGTACTGCTTGAAGGAACTCTTCTCAAGCCCAACATGGTCACTCCTGGCTCTGATAGCCCAAAGGTAACTACCTTTTTCAAAATGATACATCCATACGGATACATTGGTTGAATTGAAAACTTCATACAAATACTTGGTGGTCCTTGAAATAGAATTATTAAGATGGAATGGATTATGGTGCAATATTATTAACTTAGAAGACAATACAAGTGCCTCATAAGTATTTGTTTGAATCTCCTAGCATTACTTTCTTGGTGAACAACCTTCTCTAGGAAAATTACTTACAACGTGAGGACTAGTTGAGTAGTTGTAACCAAGTAAAACTGTTTATGGTTTTGGGCTTGTAATGCAATATTTTACTAAGGTATGTACTAGTAGTTTCAACCTATTCAGCACAAATATTGATAAACCGTGTTAGAAGAGTTAGGTACCTAAAAAATTGTCTTTTGAACTGGACACTTCACTGATTCTGATTCTGTCGTGCGAGAGTGTCGTACGCGTTTACACGCCACTTAAAAGAAAATAGGTCATTAGTGTTCTGGTTGTATTGGAGTGTGTTCTTTTCCTATCACTCTTTTGCACCAAAAGAAATTAGTTACTTGGAAAAGAATTTCATTTGTGAGCATGCAGGTAGCACCTGAGGTGATTGCTGAGTACACAGTTCAAGCACTCCGGAGGACTGTCCCAGCTGCGGTGCCAGGGATTGTGTTCCTGTCTGGTGGACAAAGTGAAGAAGAAGCTACCCTCAACCTCAATGCAATGAACAAGTTGGAGGTGTTGAAGCCATGGACTCTCTCCTTCTCATTTGGGCGGGCACTGCAGCAAAGCACACTCAAGACATGGGGTGGAAAGAAAGAGAATGTTGCCAAAGCTCAAGAAGCATTCCTGGCAAGATGCAAGGCCAATTCCGAGGCAACTCTGGGGAAGCATGTTGGTGGAAGCAAAACTGGGTTGGCTTCTGAGAGTTTGTATGAGAAGAACTACAAGTATTAGGCTTCCAAGACTGTGTTTGTTTCTCTGTTCAAAGTCTGTTTAAATGTCAATCCATGGTTTTGATTCAGTCACGTTGAGGTACGTTGGAAAACGTGAGAATGGAGAAACAAACACACTGTAAACGGACTTGGGGACTGATTTGGGGTGGGGGCATTCTGGCATATGTATGATACAGTCTAAGCATATTTGCTTCTGATTAACTTGTTTATTTTTTTTTTTGGGTTACATATTTTACAGATATCAGTTTACATTATAGGAGCTAAATTTGTCAATTACCATTGTATGGCCAAGTTACTGTCTGCACATGTTTTAAATTATTATGAATGATTAGAAGAATTCAGATAATTAATTTTCAACAAACTATATTTTGATAGCTCAAAATCTGCAGTGGTGTTAACTAGAAATAATAGTAATCTTTTTGTGTAGTCAATAATAATTCAAGGATACTCCGTTTTGTGCCAAATATATTGCATAAAAGGATATTCTGCTATATGCTTTTTAAAGGCCTTAAAGACATGATTTTGGGACGTGCTTAAACTATGGAAAATGTCTGCTACGAATATTCTGCATTAAGACATGACTTTTGGTATGTAAAGAGCACCACAATAAATTATTTATGTCTTACTTTGAAATCCTAGTTGATACCACGTCAATGATCAACCTCTGACAAGTTCTTTTCTGCTTTTAACATTTTTGCTTTAAGTATCTTACACAATCAAAAGGCATTCCAATTAGTGCAGCTGACACGACACAACTAAGGAAGCAAAAGAAAACACCAAAAAGGTTAATTCAACTCTTGCTTTGCCTTAGCGATTGAGTTGAACTTGAACTCACTAGCCCTTTCTGGAAAAGAAAACTACTATATTGGTATTAGTAGATGAAGATAAATTTAAAACTCATCCACAACATATTTCTGGTGTAAGGGTTTCAACATCCTCCACCCAAGTCTCTATCTACAAATAAAAACTATAAAAAATATAAATTAAAATCAAATGCTATCCTTTGATCTTCTCTTCATTTCTCACAAAAATCATATCACTGTTTTGCACACTGGTATTTACCATTAGCTATACCTCCTAATAAAGTAGAAACTAGAAAGTAATGAACAAGCAAAATGAACTCTACCATGTTGCCTCATTTTGATCTGTTTGTTATGCATTGTCTGGCCACTAGAATACCAGTTGGAGGACTAGTCATCTCAATCTGGCATATGGTATGCAGCCAGTAAGATAAATGGATAAGGCCAATCTTGAACCTCACCTCAAAGGTTCCCCTTGCATTGTAATTGATCCTGTTATTTTCCACTTGCCTTTGAAGTTTTACACCAACATCTTGAGGCAAAAACACTAAGCTGGAGATCAAGTTCACTGATTGCAACCTGGTTTCCCTTGGCCTTTGAGTAAAAGGCTTTATTGTCTGTGATGAAACGAGTCTGTCCGAGTAGAAAAGCTCAATGTTCAAGGACTCAAACCTCACCCCAATTCTCCTGTTAGGATTGGAAAAGTTTGCAAGGAGAGTGAACTCACCGTTGAGGTACTGTGGTGAGTCAAAGTACACTACATTGAGGCTTGCATTGGGAATGTCAAAAGTGGGATTTCGTGGCTTCATGGAAAGATAAACGATCAGTGTTGCAATTCCAAAGAAGATAAGTACAAGGCTGAATATGAAGCACAGTATTGCAGCAAACCATATGATTGGTTTGGTCCTTTGAAGTCTTGGTTGTCCAAGAATTGCTCTAGTGCTGGCAAGGGAATTTGATGATTCTGATCGCAGAGAGTGTTGTGGATTCGTTGGTTGTTTTGGTATGCCAAGTTCTTCAACAGAAGCTAGCATGTTTGAATAGGTGCACTACTAAAATAGGCCAATGGAAGTGAATGAGGGAGAGATAGAAGTGATATGTTTATTTATTGTAAATGGGGTGATGGATCAGTGGAATGAAGAGGAAAAGAAGCTTTTGAAGTTGAGCTTGGTGAAGTGGGGGCAATGTGTTTCTTCGGTATTGGAAAAAGGTGACATTGGTGAACTAAAGTTGGACCAAATTGGTGTTCTAATTTTTAATTTTCATGCTTTTTGGTATGCGGCAAAGTTTTTGAGGCCACACTTTGTTGATTGCTTATTCCCTAAGGCTTCAACTTTTGCATGGCTTAGACTTGGTCAAATATGTACATTGTGATGTTGTATGTATGATATCATGTTCGGAGAATCCGGAGAGTATAACGAGGAAGATTTCAAGGAGAAATGCGTTAAACATACATAAAGGAATGACATCGACTTTTAACTTAAAATCTTAAGACAGTAGGTTTATAGATCTTCTTTCTTGTATATTGTTTAACTTTCTTATTTTTATTCAATAAAAAAATTAAATTCATACTTGAATACCCAACATGAATCAGAATGGTCAGCTTGGATTATGCGTGTTCAGCAGTTATAGCATGGTTTTGTGCCATGAAATCAGACTTGGCACTTGTGCTGTGTTGGATGTTTAAGCACTAAGAAAACATGGCAGGAAGAAAGTGAGGCCAGCTAGAAAAGGTTCATGTCTCATTGAAAGCAATCATTCAAGCTCAATCAATCATGTTTGATAGTGATACAGCACTGCTTACTTTTCTGCATAGTCTCAATCTCAAATGGTTTGAATTGAATTATCAGCAACAACTGCTCATTTTTATATTTCTGCTGGCTGAAATTCATCTAGTTTTGTTCATATGTAAAAAACAAAAACACTTTTCTCTTTTTTTGAGTGAAAATAGATTAAAAAGCTGTGAGTTATGTTAAGTGGATAATCATGATTTTAAGGAGGTGATACTTATTATAACAATAGTGATAATAATAATTTGTAAAGACTATCTTTTGGTTTTTATTTCAAAAAACCTTTGGAAAAAATTTATCAATTGATTTAAAATTATTTTTTGGGATAAATTTAGTGAATTTCAGAATTAAACTTCTGGAACTAGCTTAACCTTACATACTGGTAATTTGAAATAACAAGTTAAAAAAAATAGTGCCATCAACAAATTTAGTTGGGCTATTCCAAATGTTATAAACTCTATATGGACTAAAGTTCAATGTTATAACTCATGTCTGAAATTAGGATGTTTTTAGGTTTTTATTTTAAAAAAGGTATATTCCTAAAAAATAAACAAATTAGATATTCACATCTCACTAATTATGCTCATGTCCCAGGATAGCATGACTAAGAATTACCAACACAAATCAAGACCAGAAAAACAGAAGTGAAGGACAAAATATTCTATTACTTATAAATGTTGAAAACAAAAAGAAAATCAAAATCTCCCTAATGTTTAATTATTATTTTTCCATCAAATGTTAGAGTGCTTCTTCGTGCACCTCCAAGTAGTTCTTGGGGCACCTCCAAAATTTGCAAAACAGACAAAAATCCCCTTAATTTTGTATTATGCAGACCATTTTGTCCTTGTACCCAAATTCATAGAAAGTATCCTCCTTCCATCTCTGGCGCCTCCCGCTCATTCCGAACTGCGATTTGGGTGCCCATCATCGATTAACACTGTATTTTACAATCATTTGAAGTAGGTATCATCTATTGTAAGATTTGTAGTGTATTTGGGGAGATTTCGTAGGATCTGCGATTTGGGAGTGGGGTATTTTGGAACTGTTTTTGTTGCGGAACCACCCATTCCGCAACATGTATACAGATCCGTATACATGTTGCGGAATGGATGGTTTCGCAATACGTTTGGACACCTCCCAATCGTTGCGGAATGGGTGGTTCCGCAACTCATTGGGAGGTGTTCGAACGTATTGAGGAACCATCTATTCCGCAACTTGTATACGGATCCGTATACATGTTGCAGAATGGATGGTTCCGTAATACATTTGAACATCTCGTAGTGTTACTCCGCTGCACTGCCATTGTTCCACTCCTCTGCCGCCGCCGATGAAGCAAACTTCCTACCCACAACCTTGCACCACTACCATCATCTCACGTTTGTTCTCCCACCTCCATTTACTGTTTTATCATTTTTCAAAATAAAAAATAATATGATAATTTACTGAAGGACAAACCTGAGATTTTCTTAAATTTTGGAAGTGCTCCAAGAACACTTGGAGGTGCAGGAAGAAACACTCGGTGATCATTTTAATTTGTAAAATGATTGGGCCTTCAAATATTGTGTCCTACACCACAATTTTTAGCCAGCACCCTACGATTGGGTGAAATGATTCAAAATTGTTTTCCGTTCTTCTTTATTATTATTATTATTAGTATTATTATTGTTATTATTATTGTTGTTATTGTTATTATTACAGCATAAAAAAAATAAAAGAAGAAAACGTTGTAGTTAGAAGAAGAAAAAAATCTTATTCTAGAAAACTTAACTAATTGACAATATAAAATTATTTTATATTTGCAATGCATGATTGTCTGTTCGTATCGCAAGTGATAATATTAGTGCATTATAATATAAATTAACACTAATTTTGTTTAATTAAACATTCAACTGAAATATATTCATTTCTTAAACAATCCTCAAATTCAATAATAGTACGAGGTTTGAAAATATTTATTAATTAGCATTGTTATAATGTAGATTATTTTACAGATTTGAAACACAAGTTTTGACCGTGTGTTATTAATTAGAATTGATATGATGCTAACAATGGAGTTTTTTTTATCTTCATATTTGTCTTGTTGATGTAGTAGTTGGTTTTGTTCTTTCTACTCTCTTAGGTTCAGAAATTAGATATATCTCACTCTTATTTCACAAATTTAATCCCTATGCAGCTTACTACTTGTATAAATAGGTTTTCTTACGAAATTGATATAATTTTATCCATTTTTCATCAAAGTCGTATCAGTTTGATACCACTTTATTGACAAATATGAAATGATTTAAAACAAAATTATTTTAATTAAAGTTAATCTAAATTATAAAATTTTATTTTGTTTTAAATAAAGTCTTATAAAATATTTACACCATCTACGTATTTATTAGTATAACAAAACTATTCTATATAATGCTTTTCAATTAATAATATTGTTTGAATACTAACCCATAACTTTTTAGTACTTAATATTATTTGAAAAACTTAATGTTGTTTGAATAAATCGAAAAAAATGATATATTTGAAATGAATAATTTAAAAAATAATTATTATTTTGGATAATAATGTTACTGGCATCATCACTTGTATCATTCAAATTATTTTAATGTGTATTGGATGTGTAAGTCAATATTAGACAAAATATATTAAAATTTCAATTCATATAAAAGAAAGTTGTATTATTTTTCTTTACATGTAGGAAACCAAAAAATGTATCGATAAAAAAGTTTTAAATAATGTTAAAGAATAGTTTAACTCTTTTTAGACCGAAATTTTTTATATTATAATATCTCATTCGGGTCACGGCCTCTTAAGAGCCCTTTCATTCTTTATTTCATAAGCAAACTGCCCTGTTGAATTTAATTTAATATATTAATTAGTAATGGGATCTAGTATATAATAATAAATTGAAATTAATGCATATACTAATTGGTATATAAATTTATTATACTTTTCAGTCACAACCCAAAGTATAGACCAAAACGTTCAAACCCAGACCATGTGGTCCCCATGTATAAGATGGATAATGTCTATACTACCATGTTACTCACACTGTACTGTTCCGAAAAAATATTATCCACTCACTCTTTCCCCAAAACAACACAATTATCACAGAAGAATTAAAGGATAAATTAATTAGATAACTAGATTCATATACATTCCGTGGAATTTATTTGATGGTCAAGATCATATATTTCTTCTGTCACTAAAAATAATATATACACAATTTTCTCCTTGAAAGACAGTTATCCCCAAAAATTTGATTCCTTATGTCATAAGTTTACTAACAAAGTTTACTAACAAAGTTAATCCCCTGCCCTCCACATACGGCCGTAGTACCTGTTACCATTTCATCCTAATCTATGCCCAGCTATTGGGTACCTTATTTCCTTCAATTAGATGCATCAAATTCGCAACTCCGTCAAGTGCCCTTTATTTAAAGATACAGCAACAGAAGATTCTATTTACACAATGTTAACTCATCAGTTGGAGAAGATAGTTCAATTTGGAATTATAAGGAGACAATTGACACAAAACCATAGGGTTATTACACTCTCAAATTGGCAAAGTTAGCAACAAACCTGTCTTTTTGGGGAACTCAAAACCTTTTGGATTGACATAGGTACGTGGATTTGGTAGAAGGTGGTTCCTCAGATATTCCTTGTGTCCCTGTAAAGCATCAGTAGAGAAATTGTGTAGAAATTTAAGTTAGACGTAGGGGTGGCTTAAGGCCAAGCAGGTAAAGCAACCAACCAACCACTTTAGGTGGTCTTAAAGGCCTTAAAAAAATTTAATATGTTTTAGGCCTTAAGGTTTCAAATGCCTTAAAAAAATTTAATATGTTTTAGACCTCAAATGAAAGACTTTAAAAAAATTTAATACTCATATATTATTATAAAATAAAAATAAATAAAATTATACTAACAAAATTTTAATTAAAAATTTAAATATTTTAACTGATTTTGAGTTTACATTAGTACTATAAATATTATTTAATAATTTTAAATTTATATTGATACTATAAATACTATTTAATAAATAATATTTTTGAAATTTTTTATAATAAATTAATAATATTAAAAAAAATATTGAACAGTCAAGTCAATAAATCTTACAAATGAAAACTTTTTAATTTATCTCTTTTCTTTTATCATCTTTTTATATGTCTTATCATTGTCTGACTCTTTCACTTTGCTCTTTCTTTCTTCACTTATCTCCTTTCTTCTTCTTCTGTCTCTTCCTTCCTTCCATAATATTATTTCAACTTGTTTTGAATTTCAAATTTCTTTTATTTCATATTTCATCATTCTATACTGTGTATTTATGTCTGTATCTTTATTTGGAGTTTAGAGCAATATATTGACCGAGAAAGAGTTGGTGTTTACTTTGGTTCCTTTTGAATGCATCAATAATATGAGATTGATCAATTAATTCCAATATTTTTCATTATTTTTTAATTAATTTTAAAATAATTTGTGCAGATTCAAGGAAGAGAATCTAAAAGTTACAAATTATATTTAAAGAGTATAGGATCTAAAGATAATAAGATACTTGAGACTCTACAATCAAGTTTATTATCTTGACAATCAGATTTTATCTTTTTATCTTAGACTTATTAGTGTGATATATATTATAATTTTTAATTTTATATAAAAATATACAAATATGGCAACTAAAAAATTTGAATAAGGTTATTCAAAACTTCAAAAACAAAAGAGGTAAACTTTTTGTTGAATCACAAAAAGAGACTATGGATAAATTTATAAAAATAAACAAAATAAATAAATTAGAAAATACAGATAAGTCTTATTTAAATGAAGAATATAAAAATATAAATTTAGATGAAGATAACAACATAAGTATAGGTCAAGACAACAATAAAATAATCCAAAAAAATAATAATTTTGATTATCAAACTCAAGATAATAATTTTAATTCTCAAACTCATGATAGTAATTCTAATTCACAAACTCATGATACAAGAATGAAACTACAAAACAAAATGATTTTAATATTAAACAATGTCTCAACAAAGATTAAACACGAATTAACTTTATTATCTATTGAATTTTTTTTTAAAAGAAATTAATTATTATAATTTAATAGATAATTTTGTATCACAAAAAACTTTAAAAAATAAATTTTAGATAAAAATATCATAATTTTAATTATTTTATTAATTTTAAAAAATGCTTATATTTTTTATTCACTTACTCTTAAAGCATTTAGCCGTGAATGGTTAGACTGCCCTGTTGGAAGAACAAACAAACTAGAATTGGGCATGAAACCACTAACCTCAGTTATCACACAAACCTTCAACATTACTTCCACTCCCCAAGCCATTAAATACACCAGCACATACAGCATCAACAACTAGCTTTATGCTTTCATCCCTCTACACCACATCAAAATGTTTAAATCAAAT
>Ga0209489_101318_pt1 | contig 50691 bp, 19 predicted proteins | sample SiratrowhiteBW_FD_187527 | JGI IMG/M metagenome (GOLD analysis project Ga0209489, IMG submission 187527) | Root nodule microbial communities of legume samples collected from California, USA - Siratro white BW (SPAdes) (version 2) | ecosystem: Host-associated > Plants > Roots > Nodule | place...
TATATATTTATGTATTAGTCTTAATATTTTCTGTTAACATTGTAATGAGATAAGACTTCATATATAGGCCTGCTTGTAATAGCTAAAGCATATCCTATATTTTAAAAAATGTTAATGTAAAACTAATTGTACAATCACAAATGAAAATAAGAGAAATTTACTAATATGAAAAATAAAAAATAAAGTAATAAATTATATAATAGAGAAATATGAAGAGGAACTGAGTACATCCTCTAGATTTAATCTCATCTTGTGACCCTTTACGACTACTTTTAAATCAAAATATTTTTTATCTTTATTTTTTAATCCTTCAGCACTTTACAAATCAAACCAACGGTATATGAGATTGAAAATAATTTATAATATTCCTTGATACTTTTCATACGTTAATAATTGTAACTAAAATTATACTAATCAAATTGGGTCTAAGACTCTCTCCATTTCTTCTTTTACTAAAATTTGAATAAAATAAAATGAAAGTGCAGGGAACGTGGTATGAGGTTTCATTTGTTTTTTTTTTTTTTTCAAAATAATAATATCAAATGTAATGGAAAAGGACCTTTTTCATCAAATTTGGGCCTAATTTAAGATGCCGGCCCTAATAGATGTCCATCTTTATGAGCCTTAAGGATTAAGATTAGCAGAAAGGTAAACTGCACAATAGTTTAAATCGCCAGCCGAAAAGGAGTTTATATGTTTAGTGCTCAATACACAAAACAGAAAATATATATAAAGATATATGAAATTTAAATAAGTTTATTAATTACTGATATCAGTTCTATTTTTGCTCAGTAAAGTGCATGCTTATTCTTTAATTAGTAATATTCAATTACTATCAATATTTTTAATATTAAGAAAAAATACATAGATACCTAAAAGATTAAATGTCAAGAACTCTTAAGATAGGATTGAGATTGGAAATTGGAATGAGAAGTAAACACAGCAAAAGAAGAAACTCTTCATTTCTTTTTTACTTTCAAGTATTAATTGGGTGGTGATAGGTAACATCTAACCAACTCCTTTGCTCCTCACCAATCTGTCACACTGCAGTTTAAAAAAAATTGAAAAAATGTGAACCAGATGGCACCCTTATCTGGTTCACAAATTTACAAACCGGATGAGGTCCACCCACTATCCATCCGGTTTGCAATTTTTTTACCTTATGACAACCGGACGGGGTGGCATCCGGTTCACAACTTACAAACTGGATGACACCCTCATCCAGTCTATCCGGTTAACAATTTATGAACCGAACGTCAGGCTGTCCGGTTCTCAAATTTCAAAAAATAGAACCGGATGGCCTCATCCGGGTGCCCTACCAGAAACTTCAAAATTGCTTAATAAAAGAAGGGTATTTGAGTAATTTTAACAAGGACAATTGTGGAATTAAAATTTTGTATGGGGGTGCAGGAAGAGGGTATGGGGGGGGAGGAAGAATTTGTCATCATAGCAAAACCCAACAAAAGATGGGCTAGAGTATTGTGCTGCCCGTTTTAGACTGCTTATTCCTGTACCTCCAAGCATTTTTTTGGCACCTCCCAATTTTTCCAATCTATCCAAAATGTCCTTAAAATAATATTGTATAGACCGAAATATTCTTAAACCCTAAACCCTCCACTCATCTCTGGTCATTTCACTTTCCTGCAGCACCACCTTCAAGTAGCTCCAATATTTCGTCTTGCGCTTCTTTGACCGATTTCATTCCGTCATCCATCAATAGCAATACATGTGACAATCATTTAAGGTACACATGATGTATTGAAGGATTTGTAGAGTATTTAGAGGGATTTCGTTTGGTTTGTTATTTAGGGTGGATTTTTTTCGTATAAAATGAGTTGCGGAAAGGGGTGTTCCGCAACTCATTTTATACGAAAAATTAGTTGCGGAACGGGTGTTTCAGAACTGTTCTCTGGATCTGCAGAACAATTTCGGAACACCCCATTTCGCAACTCATTTTATATGAAAAATTAGTTGCGGAATGGGATGTTTCGGAACTGTCCTCCGAATCCAGAATTGTCCACCTACTATCTAGACATACCCAGCCACCTCCATAAGGATAAAATCATAATTTCATAAAGGTTATATTTAGAACATTTTCAAATTTTGGAGGTGCCTGAAAAAGGTTTAGAGGTGTAGGAAGAACCAGTCCCCTTTTTAATGGGCTAAGAGATAGATAAACAGTTGTGTAACTATACGCTTTTTATATTTACGTGTATATATATATATAACAATATAATAATCTTAATAAAATTCGAACAATTTCAAAATATTGACATAACTCGAATATATAATATAATTAATATTCGAGTATTAAATAACTAAACATGATTAGTAAAGTTTTATTACTCAAAGTTTCACTTGAAATACTCATTTAAAGTGTGAATTGAGAGAAAAGAAACATTACCATCATGCTCAACCGATTGTTGAGTCATGTTTTAAGGGATGAAAATACATAAATTTATTGTATGGTTAGAGAGATTCGAATACAATAAAAGAGTATTTGAAAAAATAAAATCATCACCATTTGTATTAAGTTTCATGTAAACATTGTCTTCAACATCACATGTCTCAACTATAATAAAGTCAACCATATTATCACAAAAATATAATAAAAGACTAAACAAACTATTTTATTAACTTTCTAAAGGTAAAATGGAATGGTAGGTGATCCATGACCATTCTAGCTAGAGACTTAGTGGTTAACAGCGTGTCCATAATGAAGGGAGAGCAAAAAAATGTTTCTTAGGTCTCCATTCATAGAAAAATAATCAATGCAACTTGAAGGCGATTTCTCTTCGATTGCAACAACCTCCTTACTTACTTACTAGTGGAATATTTTCATGACAATGGAAAACAATAACTTATCTCATAAAAATTCTAAAGGCAACTATGAAAGCTTGGAGAATAAAATGAGAAAAGAAGTGATGTAAGAAAGAGTGATTCTCGAATATAAAACATTGTGAAAAAATTCAAACGTATCACACGAAATAAAATCCTTTTGAAATATCACATCTTATAAAAATTTATCTCAAAAGTTGAAATACTAGTTACTTAAGCAATCTAACACTTAGAAATAAAAAAGAATACCTTATCATTAAGGATAAAATCCATATTAATACATGTTGATAAACAATATATTATACTGATTAAAAAAAGTTAGTTGAATAAACTAGATGTCATAAAAAATAGTAAAACATTCACTTATGGTTGTGAAAATACAACCTCCAAACTAAATAATTACTTAAAGCGAAACACTACAAACACTTACATTCATCCAACAAAACAAATCCATCAACCCACACTTCATTTGTGAATTTCGAATATTAAAATCTTATATATCTACTCATTTTCAAGATAGATGGAGATATAATTAATAACATAATATCTACATTAAATATATAATTGATATTCAAACACTAAATAATCAACTATATATTTATTTACCGAAACCTCCTTACTTAATGCCTAAAAAGTTATAAGTTTATATTGTTTTACACCACTATACTCATATGCTTTATATATTATTTATTTTATTTTGTTCTTATTAAATTAAATGTCTATTATGTTTCCTCAATTTTAACAGCAACTTTTTTTTTTAAGTGCCGTGTTACTTTTTTTTTTTTAGAAACTAAGAAATAAAAAAAAAACTATTTATAAGATTTTCAGTTTTATTATTTTCATTTTTCATATTTTAATAAATGTGTATATGTAAACTAATTAAAAATTAGATAACAATTAAAAAATAAATGATCATAAAATAATTAAAGATATTTTTTTAAAGTTTAACAGTTTAAAAAGGAGAGAGTAATTAATAAAGAAAATATGAAGATTAGGAAGCTAAGGATAAGGATAAACATTAAATTGCTGACTCCTTCAAGAAAAAAAGCACATAGAATTGATTGTAATCCATGGGAAGAGAGGGATGTGTTTGAAGATTCAATTCCTCAAAAGGGAAGTTATAATTATTGTGATAAGTTGATGACATAAACAACAAGAAGTTAACAAATTTGGTGATTTAAAATTGATTTAGTTAAAATACTTCTTCATGTTTTCTTTTGTGTGGGGTTGAGGATTTTATGCAGTATTAATTTTAAATTTACTAACATATACTCACTTGATTCTTAATTAGAGTTCGTTAAGTATTGTTAAGAATATATTTTCTGAATTAAAACAATTTAATATAAGTTATCAAGTATTTTATTTTACTGATAAAGTATTCAAACATAAATTGCTTAACTTTAAAATCAACTTTAATAAAATTTTGTTTTGTAAAACTAGCTTTGTTCAAAATAAATTTTGAAGCTCTTCATCCAAGGTCATACTAAACGTAGTTTCATGTTAAAAAAAAATAAAAATCAGGTACAAAATTGTTTTTACAGTGTGGTTAATTTTGTTGTGTTGATATGATTTTTCTATTTACTTTAAAATTATAATTGAAAAGTTATATCTGTTTATTTTTTTTTATAGTTGTTTTGTTAATTAGTGGTACAATTTTTGTAAAGTAAGATAATTCTTGTTTATAAGAGACAAATGTCTTCAATCTTATAGTTTTTTACTCATGCAATTAAGTTTCATTTATTAGTTTGTGTTACTTAATTCTTCTATTAACTGAATGACATAACTATCTTATGCTGAGTATTTAAAATTTTTATATTATTCAATAATTGAGTTATGTCACTTAATTATTCCATTAATGGAGTGATATAATTATCTTATATTATCATTTTATTTAATTGTTTTTACACATTAAAAAAATATGAGTGGTATAAAACAATTATGTCATCTAATTAACAAAAAATATTAAACAATAAACTGTTTGATTAAAAAATATAAAAATTTTGTACATTCAATTAAAATAAAAATATTTAATTAAAAATAGTTAAATTTAAGTAAGACATAAAACTTAATTAAATATAATATTATAATTTTTATTCAAATTTAGCTCATTGTGTAACTGATTAAATGTGTATTTCTGAAAAAATAAATTGTAATCCAATTAATTCAAACTAATGTAACTGATTTAAATTTAGATTGAGTTATATTCCATCTGATAAAAAAAACCAATTCCAACCTAATACAATGTTTTTGTTACTATATGAGTTCAAGTTCAACCTAACATTTTGTATTTTTAATAAAACAAGGTGAATGACATGATTGATGTATTGTAACAACAATTGTCCAATAGGTAGTACAATTGTATACAAATATAATGTGATAATTAATTTGTAAAATCTAATTTTTTTACTATTAATCATGACTATGTAAATATAAATATTAGATGGTAAAAGATGGATGGAAACTTGTTATTAATTCACATGTAAATAGTTATTTGAAGCACAACTGTAAAGTGAATTAAATAACCATATGTGATCCAATACAAGTCAATGTTGAATGGTAGGTGTGATTCCAAGTAAAAATTGCATTCTAAAAATCATATAATTTATTAAATGTTTCAGTTTTTTTATGATCTAGTAAATAATGAATGTGTTTAATTTATTTATTAAATAATCTCACCTAATTTTATATTACTTATATTATTTTTTCTGTTTATTTTCTAATGTTTACACACAAATCAATTATAATGTAAATTCAGTATAATTTATAAAAAAAACCCTAGTGTGCACGTTTTTTGTAAAATTATATTTCGATCTTTTGATATTATTTTCTTCTTAATAATAATATTAATAATAACAGTGAGATTTTAAAATCACTCAAGTGAGTTTACAAGGAATCTTTTAATTTTCCTATAAATCATTATCTCTGTTTGTCTCCTATTGTGACTCATTTAAAGGTTCCAATGTAACATAACTGTCATCTCACTGTTATCAAGAAGGAAAATGAATGATGCAGGAATTCGACCAATTAGTAAATATTCAGTGCATAATTTCCTAAGTTCCCTTTCATTTTATGTTTATTTGGTATCTAAAAAACTTGAAACCTGTATTTTTATATTTTTATATTCTTAAAAAGTGAAATAACTTTCAAATCACTTTTTTATTTGATAGACACGTGTTATCCTTGATTTATGAGGTGTCTTGTGAAATTGTATATGAATTAATTAAAAGCTGTGATGACATTAGACAGATTAAAGGGATTGGGTTTGGGAACATCAATTTTAGGTTTTGGGTCCATAGATTGCAGCATTCAAGAACAGCGTTAATGCAAAGAGGACCACTGCACAAAACGTGAGTCCAAAGAGATTCTACAAGTTCCGTGATGATTTTGACGTCAAATTTGAGTGAAACGAGAATCACTCACGGGATTACGATCACGTTACTGTTTCTTATGCGTCTGTGTCTGTTTCCTTGGTGTCGTTATACTCAAAAAAAATGTCACTGCATCTGCAACCATATAATTCATCTTAGAAAAAAAAAACAAGACTTCTTTTTAATTCATGGAAGAGTAAATAAATAGTGTGTCAAGAATAATAAATATTGACATAATTCAATTTTAATCTTAATATAATTGAATATATATTGTAGTTCCTGTGTTTATTAAAAAAAACTATCATTAATACACAATTAATTTTTTGTTAATATACAATTAAAAGTGCACATTTATGTGGGTAGAATTTAAATAACTAGCAGATTAAATATATTAAAATTAAACTTTTCTTTAATAAACATACTTGATCATTATTAAATATTAAAAATTATATTATTTTAATTTCTAATAAAATTCAAGCAAAGTTATTGAAATTAATTTTTTTTATTAAAATTATTTTTCTTTTCCTTATTTTAACTATGTAAATATTTACTATATCAACGAACTATTTATCAATCATGTATATATCTGATTATTTTAAAATAAAGAAATTATATAAATAATTTGAAAAATTATCTACTTGTTTTACTAAAAAATAACTTACTTTAAAATACAAGCACAAACTAGTGAGATTTAGGATTGAATTGTTTCATGTTTTAGAGAAATATTTTATAAAGTTATAAGAGAGCTCAAATATTATACGATTAAACTATAACTTATATACATAATAATCAAAACATAATTTAATCAACCTCTATAAGCAATCAAAATTTTTAATTTTTAAAAATGAAAATTTTCCGCATACTGTTTAATCTACATATTCTTTGTTTTTCAACATATGTTTTATGAAATTTTATGTCAAATTAAATTATTTGTCTGATTATTGTTTTGAAAACTATTTTCTATGTTGTGAAATATAAAAAGGAATTTACATGAAAAATCCAGAAACGTATGAACAATATGAATATCATAAAAATATAATTCAATCTACCTCTATAAAAATTCAAATTTCAAATTTACATACAACAAAATGCCATACAGTTTTACTGTATGACCATTAAACCTTGTTTAATTTTTTGTGTGAAACCTATATTTAAATTTTCAATCAATACTAAACATAATAAAGTGTTTATAAATTATATTTAAAATAATCGTTATCTAATCTGAAATCAATGGATGGACACTAATCCTTATTTCGCGATGGGATGAAAAGGAAAATAGGGGCACGTTTTCATAATTTTTGGACTAATTTGAAGGTGATGTCACTGGTTCAGTAAGGCGTTCATCATAATATACAAATAAGTGACATGAATTATAAATTTAAACAATAAGCTTTTTAATCAAGTGATATAAAGTTTAAATTCTTATGATGACACTTTGAATACGAAAAACCTATTAAAAAGCTAAATCCGACAACATCTTTAGACAATATAGCCAAAAAAAAATTATGTATGTCTATGTGTATATTTGATAGACTTAAATTTTATTCAAAACGTGCAATTTCATTTTTTTTCTTTTTCTTTCTATTCAATAAAGAATAGTAGTTGTAATGCTGGAATAGGTGATTATGCTTGTACCTCTTTCCCTAGAGGAGTATAGGTGTTATGAAGCATCCATTGAAAAGAAAATAAGCACATACAGATGAACACGTAGAATTGGAACTGTCATTGAAGACATGCTATCTCCATTCTTCACTGAATGTTTAACAATATTTTAAACCGACACTTCATCTGTTAATCCTTTTTTCCCTCTATAGGTCCCAATGGTTTTGCTCACTTTGGTTTGAAGCTTAGTGTGACCACATCAACTGCAAATATTCAATACCAAGCTAAAAAAATGTAAAATCAAATGCATATGGTAAGTGGGAGTAAAGAAAGTTAGGACCACATAACATAATGGTAAGTCTATCCCTTTGAATAGTGTGATGACTCAGCAAAGAACATGATCCAACGGATAAACAAACATTTCACAACATTGACTGCTACAACCTCATCCACATGTACGTATACTAATGTTATTACACAACTTTTCATTTTTCATTTGGATACACAACATGTGTTCTATATAAACACACTAACCATATCACTCTTCTCAACTCAAGCCTCAGCTCAATTACCTCCTTCAATCTCCTTCCTACCCAACAGTTCCACATTTTTTCTGTTGAACCCTTGATCCAGCCCTAGTTTTTATCCACTGATATCTAATCCTCCAAAAGTGAAAGTTTGAATATTTTTCTAATTGTTTGCACTTAACAACTGAAAACAGAGGACTCTGTTCTTGTAAATGGCTTCCCTCTATGAAGTGCTTGGAATTTCAATTGGTGCAAGCGGCGTGGAGATAAAGGCTGCTTACAGAAAGCTAGCTAGAACTTACCACCCTGATGTTGTGGCCATGAATCAGAAGGAAAACTCAGCTCACCAATTCATGATGATCCATTCAGCTTACTCAACTTTGTCTGACCCAGAAAAAAGAGCTCAATATGACAGAGAAATCTGTAGACATAGAAATTCAGCAAATATGGCTTCCATGGCAGGAAGAAATCACACATTTTCCTGTGCTGGAGGAGGTGGGAGGAAATGGGAAACGGACCAATGTTGGTAGAAGTCATGTACAAGATTTTTATTGATCATTTTTTCCTTTCTTTCTTCTTCTTCGTAGTGGCATTTAGGAACACTTCCTATTTTTTTGCTATTGGATACTGGAAGTTGATCCATTTGTTAATAGTTTGTATTCGTCTATGAAAATCTGTAACTTCTTGTTAGCATATTCTAAAATATAATTTTGTGACATATAAAAAGGTATAATCAACGCATTCCTGTTCCTAAGAAATTGTAGGAAGGGACAACATCCTTTCTCTCACATCTTTTCCAGCCGTCAGAAAGAGATATGAAAAGATATGCTTCATATTTTTTAGAGTGTTCATATTTAATGAAGATTATTTAAGCAAAAAGATACACATACAAGAAAGAAAGAAAACTTAAATACATAAAACTGAAGAATTTTTTTATTTTTTTTAAGTTGCTGAAAATTTTTGAACATGGACAAAAACACTTGCTGCAATGATCTAGCTCAAGAAAACAGAGGAATTTGAATTTGTAAAAGGTGAGAATTGAAGCAAAGTTCTCAATTATAAAATGATACCGACAAACAAAGTGGTACAGTTTTATTTTCAAGTAAGTGGGGCATGGTCATCTCCCTGCCTCGTCATCATATACTATTTTCTGAAAGATCAGAAAAAAAAATAAAAAAACATGAACAGTTTATGTTTCAAGTGAGTAGGCCAAGGTAAACTGTTGTCGCAAATGTTCGTTTTCATATAACATATTACACTTCCTCACGTAACTCATACATACTTTTTATATCATGATCATCGTATTCTTTTGTTCTCTCTTTGTTTTTGCTTTTTTTCTAGTAATGGTTATTTGATACTTGTTTATTCTTATGTGTTATAGTTATCTTGTCGTACATACAAGTAGGGTTGCTCTTAATTGCATTGGCAAAACTGAAATCATTATCCTTGGGACAAAAGTTACATGATGTAAGTACAATTGCTGTTGTTTTCAATTACATTTGAAGTTTTATCTTGATAAAATATAATATATTTAATAAACTAGTAATCCTATAGATCATGTTAGTCATGACATAAAATTTATTGGATAGGTTCTTGATCACAGGCCCATATGTACAAGGGCTACTCAGAATTTGACTCTAATTACTCATAAGAAACATACAGTTTTTGCATGTACCAAAGCAATATATCCATATAAGAGTTTTAGAAGTTACTAAAATTTGGACACTTTTTCTTATTAATGACTCTGATACTTTATATACTAAATTTTAAATAGACCAAAGCAAATCATACACATAAATTTATTAAATTAAGTTAAAAATATAAATATTAAAGTTATTTAAACAATATCAGCAAATAATAAAAATTTCACTTTTTATGAATTTACTAAGTGAAATTTCAATCTATTAACTGATCATTTACAACAATAATTTATATGTGACATGAAGTCTTAATATACTAACCGAAATCCTCAAAACAAAAACTCATCTCATCATTGCGTCAAACTTTACAACTATACTTATTTCAACAGATTATAATAGATTATACATTCAATTCAATAAGTGATATCATGCTAAAACATAGAGTTTATGGTTATTTTTTAATTTTTTAACTCAAACAATTTATTTCAAACTTTTCGTTCTCTTGAATATATCCAAACTCAATTCCTACTTAAGTCACTAATTTCTTCATCAAAACCCACATTGCTCAAACTAAAAATTTCATCACATCACAAGTTAATATTATTTTTTTTAAAGATTTCCACTTAGCATGGTAATGCACGTGAGAAATTAAAAACTTCAACAATATGTAAACTTCTACCATAATTACTATTTATATGTATAACACTCACTAAATTTTTAAATTTTTGTGACAAAATAAGGCTTACAACAAGTCACATATTTATAATAAATAAACAATGTAGTTTTCCTTCTCTTTAACTAAGTATTCCTTAAAAAGAATCTAAGAGTTGAATAAAAGTTTACTAGGATGTGTTTGGATTTGAAGATGAATTTAAGGAGGGTGTGTTTGGATTTGAAGATGAATTTAAGGAGATGAAAATGATAGATGTGAGATGAAAATAAATAAGAAATAAAATTATTTCGATTAAGGAAAATATGGTGAAAAATTAAAAAGAATTGATGAAAAATTTATCAAAGTTTATTAGTGATATATTGATAACTTTCTTTTAATTGATAGAATTGAATGATTACAATGTTGCCTTCTAAAATGAAATATTTACATGATATGATTGATTAAATTTTATTTTAGATTGATAAAAATATAAAATTACAATTTTTTTTTTGCTCTTAAAATTAATATGTAATGAAATATGATTAATTTGTTAGGTCTCATTTATTATTTTTTTCAATTGATGAAACTGAAATATTAGGATTTTATCATCGTGCTTTAAATTAAATTTAAATAAAATTTGATAAATTAAAATCCTAAATCTAATAAATTAATTTTTTTGTTGTGATAATACAAAATTGTCAATACCCAAGGCAAATAAAAATTATTTTTGTAAATATAAAAAAAAGAAAAAAGAAAAAAGAAAAGAATAAAAATAAGAAATTAAAACTTTTTAACATGTGTTATTTAGTTTCTTTGTCATTTAAAATAAATAATAAAAATAACTTTGACTTTATAAGTAAAGTTTGATTAAATAATAATATAAAATAAGATAAAATGAAATTGGTAAAAAGATGATAAAATAACATAAAAAAATGGTGTTGGGTCTGTATTAAAATAAATTGAATAGAAAAATTAAGTGAGCCCAATTGAATAGAAAGATATTTTCTGAAGCCTAATTTCTGATGTTCTTGCTACTCTATCATCCATGTTTGATATTAGTCAAGAGGGAGAGTTGCCCATGATCAGGATGAAGAGTCATAATCAACCTGCTTATTGTTCCTTCGTGGAAGAGAATCAGATGCCAAGCCATGGTACTTTGATATCAAGAGATACCTCAAAAGTAAAGAATATCCAGATGAATCAAATGAAAATGACAAAAGAATGTTGAGAAGATTGGTTGCCAAGTTTGTGTTAAATGGGGATGTGTTATACAAAAGGAATCATGATATGATGCTCCTTAGATGTGTAGGCGCAAAAGAAGCATAGTTGATTTTAAAGGAAGTCCACGAAGGAACCTTTGGAACTCATATGAATGGTCATTCAATGGCTAGAAAGATTTTGAGAGCGGGGTATTTCTGGCTGACTATGGAGAAATGATTGTTGCATTCATGTAAGAAAATGTCATAAGTGTCAAGCATATGCAGACAATATTAATGTCTCACCCACAACATTAAAGGTTCTATCTGCACCTTGGCAATTTTTCATGTGGGGCATAGATGTTATTAGAGCTATTGAGCCGAAGGCTTCAAATGGACATCGCTTCATCCTGGTGGCAATAGATTACTTCAAATGTGACAAGAAAAGTAGTGACCAAATTCATCAAAAACAAAATCATTTGTAGATACGGTCAACCTAGCAGAATCATTACTGATAATGCTACCAATTTAAATAACAAGATGATGTCTGAGCTATGTGAAGAGTTCAACATTCAACATCATAATTCTACTCCCTATCGTCCAAAAATGAATGGAGCAGTTGAAGCAGCAAATAAGAATATAAAGAAAAACATCCAGAAGATGGTAGTGACATATAAGGATTGGCACGAGATGCTGTCATTCGCTTTGCATGGGTATCGCACTTCAGTAAGAACCTCAACTGGAGCAACACCATTCTCATTGGTGTATGGAATGGAGGCGGTTCTCCCTTTTGAAGTAGAAATTCCTTCTTTAAGAGTGCTGATGAACGCCCAATTAGAGGAAGCAGAATGGGTTCAGGCTAGGCATGATCAACTTAATCTCATTGATGAAAAAGGTTGGCATCAATATGTCATGGGCAGTTATACCAAAGAAGAATGAAAAAGACATTTGATATAAAGGTTTGCCTAAGAGAATTTTAAGAAGGTGAATTGGTGATGAAGAAGATCATATCAGTTCAAAAGGATAATAGAGGAAAATGGATGCCTAATTATGAAGGTCCTTATATGGTAAAAAGGGCACTACCAAGAGGAGCATTAATTCCCACAAGAATGGATGGGGAAGAGTTACCATTGCCAGTTAACTCTGATTCAATCAAAAAGTTTTATGCTTAATATGATTCCATGATGACAGTAATTTTTCTTATATAGATTTTGTGTAATTTTGTACTACTTCATTTTTTTCGTTTTGAAATTCAAAGTTTCATTTGACAAGTTTTGGTTGTTTCACATGTTGTGGAAATTTTTCTTCAAAATAGAAAATGTGGTGAGTCATTTGTTTATAGATCATTGAATTCACAAGATTGTGAATGATAATAAAATAGGGATCACTTAAGCAAAATGCTTAATAAAAGTAAACACTGATTTTTTTCGAAGGAAACACTTGCATGCATGATGCTTGCTACCTTTCTTGCCTTCCCAAGATTTCTAAAAATTCCAAAAAAGCCTCAAAATTCCTATAATTCTCAAATAAAAGGATTTGCCTAAATTGTTGTGTTCTCTCATTTGGTTAGTTTCTGAATTTCTAAACCGAATTTTCTGAAGGGGCATTTGAAAAAAAACAAAAGTCCGTTAGATTGAAAACCCGAAAGGGCGATCTAAGCAAAAGATAGGAAAATAAAAAAAATGATGACACGTGTAGGAAGTCATTAATTTTGTTCCATTATTAAACTCTTTGAAAATCAAGCGATCAATATTCAAAATGATATATGGTCATGTTTCTTCATCCCAAACACTTTTACATTTCCTTTGCACCCTCTTTGAGCCAAAAATAAAATTTTCTTTCAAAATACACTAAGCAAGGATCATTAACATGTCGGAACTCAGTCTAAAGTCCCAAGGATGAGATTTGTCATCTAATTCATTAAAGAAAGAGTATCAGAAATGAAAGTTGTACATTCAATATAAAAAAGAAAAAAGAAGAAAAAAAGAAAAGTATAAAAAAGGAAAAAAGTAAAGGAAAGAAAAAGAAGTATGATGATGGAAAGCTCATTAAAAAAAGGGACCTTGATTGTTCACAATATTGATTGATGATCCTTGTTAAACTTCTAAAGCCTTGTAACCATTAGCCACGTTACAAGCCTAATAAAGTCAATATTGATTGAATAATGATTGCGACGATTTTCATTAAGTTTAGCTTTGTAAGTATAAGACATGACTGATGACACGTAAGAAAAAAAAATAAAATAATAATAAAAAAATGAATGAAAAATGAAAAAATGTCTACTAAAATTCCTTTTCCAGAAGAGAGACATCTATACTTTCTAATCATACACATGCACTGAGGCAATCCTATTTTCAATATCCTTGTCATCCCTCATGCTACAATAGGGCAATTCAGTTTTCATTTGTACCTTTATTACCTAGTGTTGTCACCTTACCAAGACAGGCAATCCTTCACAGAAATCTCATCATTCCCCTTGTTCATACAAACTGGGGCAATTACAAAGCCTATTTCCCTTCATAACCAGCCTTTTATACTACCCTTACCCTCCAAGCTTAAAGCTCATATAGCCAGCCTAACACACTAAAACTGGGGCAATTCTGTCAAAAGATTTGTATCTCCACTATCTTTTAAATACCTCAAACTTCCTAAACACTCGCCTTTTATCTATGGGTTTAAGCATGCATCTAAGCAGTGTTTCCAAAAGGAAAGTTGATGGTTAGACCATATTGACATTAGCTTCAAGTGACCCTAAATCTTCTTAAAAAATGAGAAATTGATACCCAGTGAATTCAATGATTGCTAAAAACTTTTGATTCGGCACATTGAAATCTTCAAAAAAAGAAAATTGTGACACATTTTTTACTTTGCAACTTGTACATATTCTTGAAATATTTGTACATAAAAGGAGAAAATCATAAAAAAAAAAATTCTTTGTACATACTTTTGAATAAACATCAATCATTCGTACTCTTTGAGTAGGTATTAAATAAAATATCTCTTTAAAAATATATATATTTTCATTTAAGATCAAATTCATACATTTTGTATTTTTCGAAAAGGACACAAATAAAATTTCATGCATTCATGCATTTTCTTTCAAAATAATAAAAAAATAAAAAATCATGATTTTAACATGCATTCTTCAGAAAAATCAAATTTCACGCATTCATAAATGCATTCTTAAAAAATAAAACAAAATAAAAAATTCATATTCAAACAAATTTCATGCATTTTAACATGCATTCTTTATAAAAATCAAATTTCATACATTCATAAATCATTCTCTATAAAGAACAAAACAAACAATTTTCATGCATTGTGATGCATACATCTTGCAAATCAAACTTCATGCAAGTCAACAGAAGATATTATTAGAGAAAGGACTCAATGTCGAATCTCTAAAGAGAAAGGACTCAATGTCGTATCTCTATTTGAATGAAGAACTCAATGTTGTATCCTATTGGTAAAAGGACTCAATGTCAATGTCGTATCTCTACTTGAAGAAATGACTCAATGTCGTATCTCCACATTCTACAACACGGTTGTGTAATCTCAGTGATATTATTCGGACATTTATCTAAAATTAACGACCCTCTCATCTTAGTACAAGTTCAAAATAAAGAAGAACGACCCTCTCGTCTCAGTACAAGGTTGGTTCAAAAATCAATCCTCGCGACCCTCTCGTTTCAGTACAAGGTCAAAAAGAGGAACAACGACCCTCTCGTATCAGTACAAGGTCAAAAAAAGGAACAACGACTCTCTCGTCTCAGTACAAGGTCAAAATGAAGAAGAATGACCCTCGTCTCAGTACAAGGTCAGTTGTACAAGGTCAAAAGGAGGAACAATGACCCTCTCGTCTTAGTAGAATGTCAGTTTAAGGTACGTGACCTTCTCGTCTCAGTACAAGGTGGAAAGTTCAAATTATTTGGCAAAATTTAAGTAAAGAGAGGCAGCTGTCAACACCCAATTTCGTCGGGCAAATAAAAATTATTTTTGCAAATATAAAAAACAAAGAAAAAAGATAAAATAAAAGAATAAAAATAAGAAATTAAAACTTTTTAATGTGTTATTTAATTTCTTTGCCATTTAGAATAAATAATAAAAAGAACTTTGACTTTATAATTAAAGTTTGATTAAAAAATAATATAAAATAAGATAAAGTGAAATTTGTAAAAAAATGATAAAATAACAAAAAAAAAGGGTGTTGGGTCTGTCTTAAAATAAATTGAATAGAAAAATTAAGTAAGCCCAATTGAATAGAAAGATGTTTTCTAAAGCCTAATTTACTAAGAGGTTATTAGAATAAAAAAAAGGTTACTGTTTACATCTCCCTTATCTATTAAGTGTGCTTGCCACATAAGCCCTAAGGTTTACAGAAATACATTGCCCATTCAAGCCTTTATGTAACTTTAATACTTTTAATTCTTTAAGTAGTGCCTGACAAATTTTATTTCTCATAATTAAATTTTTATCTTTTTTTTGCCTTCTAACACTTATCACATTTAGTAATCATGCTTTTAACATTTAACTAATAATAGTAATCATGCATTTGACATTTAACTCTCATAACCTTTCCTACATTCATACGTGGCTATTCATGTTCAATGACTATTCATTTTTTTTTATTGCCCTTCTTCTTTTCTTCCTGAAATGTAACAATAAAGTCTTAAACCAAGGGAGTTAATACAAAGAAGATGGAATAATTGATTCTTAATTCTCATGATTGAGAGTGTTGTGGAGGGAGATGAAGGGATTGACAGCAAAAATTATAAAGAACTGATTTTATTTTCGAAAGAAGGGATACAGAGATTGAAAGATACAGAGAGAAAATACATAGAGATACTTAGAAATTTAGAGAGAAAAAGATACTGGGGAAAGAAAAATATTAAAAAATATTATTCGGTTCTGTTGAAAAAAAAATCATAAGAGTCCAGTTAAAACCAGAAAAAGGAAAAGAAGAAGTTAAATTGGGTTCTGTTGAAAAAAATTTAGGAATCCAGTAAAAATCAGAAGAAGGAAAAGAAGAAGGGTTCTGTTGAAAAAAATCTAGGAATCCAATAAAAATTAGAAAAAGGAAAAGAAGAAGCTAAATTGGAGTCTTCGTGTTCTTCCTTTAATTTTGTCTTGGTTATGCTCTTTTTCCTTTAATTTTGTCTGGATTCTGCTATATTATATATTTTCATTTGTTGTGTTTTGTTTAACCTTGTTCACTGGATAGTAATTAGTTTGCAAACACAATAAATTATTATACCTGCGAGATGATTGCTGCTACTGGCATGATCATGTGTTTGATATGGTTGTTGCTACTTGTTGCTACCACACCGATATTGAGATTATCTAAATGCTGCATTTTTGCACAACTAGTATTGTTAACACGGTTAGTAAATCCCAATAAGAAAAAATATAGTAACATTAGATATCATTAACCCAGAGACAAAAAAATAAACACAAAACCCCAAACCAGAATAAAATATCCTAAACTCACTCAAAAGAACACCTAACAACCTTTTCGAAAAAAATAGGACTAGTTAATCAAAAGCCGGTCCAAAATCAGTAACAAATTCAATTCCAGAAAATTAATAATCCCAACTCCATAACACATGATCGAATATAGGATAGCCTAAGTCCCAAATTCAAAAATTTCCAAACCTTGTATCAAAACACAAACTATTTAGAAATAGAAATCCACCCAAGCAACCAATCCAGAAACAAAACCCTAAGGCAAAGAAGCATGTTCCCAATTTAAAAAAACCTAACATCAACTACCATTATCCTTCACGAAACCAAATAGCCATAGTAAAGAACAAAACCAAAATAACTATTCCAGAAACAAAGTAACTCAAGCATTCGATTATAATCCTTTCTGCCACTCCGTAGGGTATTAGGTTTCATTATTTTTTTTTAATTAATCTTACTATTTTTATGTTGTATATGTTTTTTTTAATAACAAAATAAGAGTAAGTTAGGAAAATAATTAAATAAGAAGAAACCTTTTTTAATAAACATAAATTATTAAAAATAAAATATTAGATTTAAAATAATTTTAAAAATATTTAAAAAATATATATAACATTTTCAAAAATAAAAAAACATTTAATTAACAGTTTTAATAAAATTTTAACAATAAACAAATATAAACTTTTTTTCTTTCAGAAAAACAAGATTAAATGAAATTTCGAAAAATAAAAAATATCAAACATCCGAACTCCGTGATCCCTGATTTCTCTTTGGAAATACGTAGGACCAACGTCAATCCTTCATCCTTCTTGGGTTCGAAAAATTAAAAAATAAAATTTGTCTTTGTTATTATTTGTTTACTTATTGTTCAGTCTTAGTCTGCATTTTTGGTAAATATATATTTATTCTTATTTGCTGTAATTATTATTTTCAGGAAAAATAACATTTTATAAAGTCACACTTATTTCTAATTAAAGGTACCGGGCATTGTGGGGGTGCTAATACCTTCTTCACACGTAATCGACTCCCGAATCTTGAATCTGGTTAGTAGGCATTTTTTTTTTGGCTTTTCTATATCCATTTTCAATTTAAACATTTTTTAAAATAAATTTTGTGATCCCGTCGTGATTCGGTTGTGACAAAAATGTACCAGTTAAATTAGGTCAAAATTATATTATTTAATTTTATTTTAGTTGGTTAATTAATGTAGGTCAAAATTATATTATTTTATTTTATTTTAGTTGGTTAATTAATGTGACTGCTAAAAATATATATTTAATTATCCATCCACTAAGTATTGAAGAATAAAAGGAGGACTTAATGGACTTAAGTGAGCTTTATTAACCTTGTGTCAGGAATCACATTTTAAGTGACGTAAGGATTTTCAGTCACACTACCAATTGAGCTATCCTAATCATTCTTGCAGCTTAAGATTTGGTTCTAGGTTTATATTACTCCGAATCCAATGAAAAAACTTTAGAATAAAGGATGTGGTTCGTGGAGACTGCAAGACACTACTAAGAGTTGTCATTTCAAAATATAATGACACTGTCAGAAACATCATCACAAGAGTTTGTACTATGAGAAGTGTTATCGTTTGTGATATACAATTCTAACCTTGTGTCACGAATCAAATTTTAATTGGTGTCAGGATTTTCAATCCTCTACTCTACCAATTAAGTTATCCCAACCATTATTGCAGTTTAAGATTTGATTTTCAGGTTATATTACTTTCAATCCAATGAAAAAACTCTATAATAAAGAGTGTGATTCATGGAGACTGTGAAACACTAAAAGAGATGTTATTTCAAAATATAATGATGCTGTCAGAAATATCATCATGAGAGACTGTACCATGATTATTTTTGCTATACAATTTTTGTACACATATAAGAAGGATAAAAGGGTATTTTCATTTTTATCACATTGATTTTCCTCTCATTTCTTGATTGGTGCAAGGATGGGTCTCTCATTATAAATTAATTCATGCAAATAAAACATTTAAAAACTCTGCATGGAAAATTTACTAAAAATAATAATTTGAGATAAGAGATAATATAAAATATACTAAAAAAATTGATTGAATTCTATGATATGTTTTTTCATAGAGCATGCATCTTTAACACACAAAAGATTAGGAGGAGTCCCAACATTTAAAAAAAATGAAATAAGTGTCATAAAAAAATATTTGAAGTAGTTATTTTAAAGATGGTGTTCTCGAGTTTGGGTTGTATTCGACATTGTCTAATAATTTTGTTATCTTTAATTTTGCATGAATTTTATGATTTCTCAAATAATATATATGAACTAACATTCTCATACCAAAACAATTGATTCATTATACGAGGTTGTGTGAATTTAAAATTGAGATTATATATGTATGTTGGCTTTTGAGTTGATATAAATTATATAAATAATTAATAAATTTGTGTTGAATGTGAAATAAGAAATGTAATAAATATTATGTTGTCTAATTTTATTTTGTTTAATTTGTGATGATACTACTTTCACACAAGAAGATGAATTATTGAAGATATTCTTAATTGATAGGAGTTATGTTGTTAAGATACTTTAAAAGATAATCATTATAAATTATAAATGTAAGATATATTTTGAAATATTTTATAAATAAATTATATATAAATATAATTATAATATTATAAAATAATGTTTTAAATTTTATTTTATTAGTGTTTGTTATAATATATTAGGATATTATATTTTAGGCATGATAATATTTTTCCACATGACTACCTTTTAGAGATATTTTTCTAATAATAAAACAATAATAAATATACATATTTTCAAATAATTTTAGCATTAGTTTTATTCAAACCCAGAGTAATTACTTTAAACAAACATTTATTATTTTTCAAAAACCTTAAACTGCATTTATTATTAGATAAAATAATTAAAAAATAAATTAATTATTTTCAATTAGTTGTAACCATTAAAATGAAATATACATTTTGAAAATGATAGTAATGTATATTCTCTATCATATACAATGATATTAGTTCAAGAGTTTTTTAAGCATATTAATGACAAGAAATTGCATTAAAATGTTTTCCTTTTTTAATAAATAATTTTTTTTTATTGATATACTTCTTCCCTTCTATAATAATCACAATTTAATATTATTATACATGTATTAAAGATAATAATAATAAATACACTAATTTTTTTAAACAACTAAAAGAGTCAATTTTTCTACAAATGCACTATTTTGAATAAGATTTTTTTTTGAAGACATAGATGAAAAAAAGAAAAGCTATTTTTCATAAAAAAGAATAATTTAATTTTAAATTTAAAAAATTGTATAACGGTAAGAATTACAGAAGAGAGAGTAAGTATAAATGAAGTTAGGGAAGGGTTTTTGAGTTTTTTGAGAGTAGAACTGACTGACTAGTAAAAATAGAGACTCAATTTTCTTTCTCAGAGCGATGAGCTGGAATGTGATAACGGCACAGAAGATATTTTAGGGAAAGGTGAAAAAAATGAAAAAAAATAAGATTAAAAAATAAAATTAAGGAGAGAAAAAATGCTGACCAGTCCACTTACGGTGAAGGAGGATCCAACGGTGGATGATTAGAATCAAGAATGGTAGCGTCCCCCAACCACATGATGCGCAGAATTGGAATAGTAAGCTATTGTTTTTGGTCAATGGAAGTGTAATAGTGTTTTTGAAATAATTAAAAGAGTAGCAAGGGCGTGGCCCACAATGAAAAAAAGCCCATTAAAAAAGTAGTTATATAAAGCACTCTTGCCCTGAGGCGAAACCCTGAACAGAGTGGGTTTGTGTGTTGTGAGGGTTTGTGAGGAAGGAAACAGAAGATGAGTGGAAAAGTGAGTGGGAAGGTGAAATGGTTCAACGATCAGAAGGGGTTTGGGTTCATAACCCCCGATGATGGTTCGGAGGATCTTTTCGTTCATCAATCGCAGATCAAATCTGACGGTTTCCGAAGCCTCGCTGAGGGCGAGTCCGTTGAGTTCGCTATTGAATCTGATGCTGACGGACGCGCCAAGGCGGTCGATGTCACTGGTCCCGACGGTGCCAGCGTCCAGGGAACCCGTCGTGGCGGTGATGGCGGCCGAGGCTATGGTGGAGGACGTGGTGGCGGTGGCGGTGGCTACGGTGGTGGATATGGTGGAGGCGGTGGCTATGGCGGAGGTGGACGAGGTGGAGGCGGTGGCGGTGCTTGCTACAACTGTGGCGAGTCCGGTCACCTTGCTAGGGATTGCTTCCAGGGAGGCGGTGGAGACAGGTACGGTGGAGGTGGAGGAGGAGGTGGTAGGTATGGCGGCGGCGGTGGCGGTGGAAGGTATGGAGGAGGAGGAGGCGGTGGCGGCGGTGGAAGCTGCTACAACTGCGGCGAGTCCGGGCACTTTGCCAGAGAATGCCCAACCAATGCTCGTTGAAGTTTGTTTTAGGGTTTTATGTTTATGAATTGTGTTAAGTTCTTTATTTCAAGGTGTTTTAGGGTTTCAGTGGCTTCTGGTTAAACTATGAATTTTCATTAGTAGAATAGGTGTGTGGGATTTTGTTTCTCTTTTGACAATGTGTTACAAATCTGTAAGCAAGATCAGACCTACCTGGATTTACATTTTGTTATGGACTTAAATTTTGTTATGTTGTTGCATGGTGAATTATTGCTGGTTTAAGTGGAATTCTGAGAAGACTCTTGCAATGAAGATTGAATGCTATGATTAAGTCTTTGTGTTTCATATTTGATATTTGGCGTTAACTATGTTTTTGTGATGATATTTTCTGGTGGTGTTTAATAAGTTTGAATAACATTTATTATTTGTCACTCTTTACAAGAAAAACACGAACTACGAATCTCTGACAAAATTATGACTGTTATCTCTTTGGGAAATGGTTGTTGCAGTAGCAATTTGTCTGATCTAATAAACTTTTCAGTTTTTTCAAGGATTTATTGAAATAAGTGTTTATTGAAGATCAAATAAAGGATTGCAAAATATCTTGGGGGCAAATGGCGTATAGCAGGATTATTGCTTTGTTCAAAGCATAATTTAGGTTAACTTTAATGCCTTGAGGGTAATGGTATCATTCTATTGATCTTGGTGTGCTGTTTGTGGCTCAAACCCTTTTCAAGATGGGTAACATATTACTGTTTAATTGTTGCGGAATAAAGTTATGAATGACAGCACAAATTTTGAGGAATGTTTCAGAATGTAATTTAACTGAAGGGTTTTTGAATGTTTAATGAAAATTATTTTGAAGAAACATTATTATCTTTGGTTATTTTGACTATACTTAACAAGCTTTACTCGCCAAAATGATTCGAACACTCTCCTATTACACATATTGCTTGTGATCAATGCATTCGCAATACCTATATTGCTTGTGATCAATGCATTCGCAAATCTTTGAACACAGAAAATGTAGGGTTCGAAAATGGTTGAGGATAAGGATGAGGTTGGTGTTTTACTTTGAGGATGAAAAGCTAGGTGCAGGGGAAAAGTTTAGATTTTTTAGGGTTTAGGTGTGCAAGGAAAAGGTTTAGTTTTTTTTTTATCATATTATTTGTTTATTTCCTTTAATTTAGTTTCCGTTTCAATAAAAGGCAGAATCAAATATCTTACTTTTTAAAATGCAACATGACATTTTAAAGATTCAATTAAGTCCCTTTATCTTTTTAAACTTAACAGTATTTTTTTTTTATTGAGATCAATATAATCAGTTTTATAAAATTGTTCCTTGCTTATATTGAAACTTTTAATATTTATTTGCTAACATTTTTTGTTTGAAATAGGGCAAAAGTATATTACATTGTTGTGTTTTTAGAATTTAAGAAACTTTATTTATTTTCTTATTAATGAAATAATCAAATTAAAGGAAATATTAAAAATATAATTAAGTTGGAATGAAAAATACGGTGTGATTAAATCATTCTGGAGGTCTTATTATATTTAATTTGGGTATTGTTATGACATATAGTTTTTAATATCTTTTAAATTTTATTTTAAAAGATATTATAACCTACTTTAATAATTTTTATTTATATTTTAATACAAAGAAGTCTTTGTAATAACATGTTATTTTTGTTTACTTTTGTAATTTAATATTTTAAATTTAAAAGTTTCTATGCCACATTATTATATTTTAATGGAGATTTCTTTTTATAAAATTTATATATCTTAAACTTAAGAACTTCAGTATAATGTCGTAAATACTCTGAAGTGGGCAGAATGGAAAATGCAAATTGAACTTGGATCTCTACTGTGACATGGAAAATACTTTTTTATTGAATCATGCTTTTACTTATTTTAAAAAAGTAATTTTAACACAAGAACAAAATATTTAAATTGAAACGTAAGCACCTCTGTGTGTAATATATAATAACATAAAGACCTTCCTTTATTTTTAAATAAAAACTCTTATAACATCATATCAAATAGAATGATTTGATAAATAATACAATTTTATTATAAATTTATGTAAAAAGAGTTTGATACTGACATTAGATATAAATAAATTCTAAGACTAGTTTATACTCACTATTCTAAGATTAAATAATACAAATTTTCAACATTTCAGATTCTGTCACATGTTTTTCAAGTTAAAAGATATGCATGGTTTGGACGGACGAAAACAACATCACAAATTTTAATGAAAAATATATTTTTATATACTTTTGAAAAAAAATATTTATTGATTATACAAAACAAAATTAGTAATATAAGAAAGAGTTATCCAAGCTTTTAAATTCAGGTTTATAAAATAAGACGGGTAAAGAAGACTTACCCATATGCCACCACCATAACTTTACATATTTTCATTTTAGTCTTGAAAAAAATACGAAAATATCCTTTAACATTTTTTTCTGTGTAAACTATAATGCAATTAAAAAATATTATCATTGTAATGTATTTATAAAATTTTTTGTATTATAACCTACAATGTATTTAAAAAAAATTTAATATGTACAAACTATAATGCAATTAAAAAATATCATCATTGCAATGTATTTATAAAATTTTTTGTATTATAACCTACAATGTATTTAAAAAAAATTAATATGTGTTGTGACCATAACCATTCAATCATATCATGTAAATATCATGTAATTAAATAAAGGGCTGGATGCTGATTCTCATTCCAAGTTATAATCCCATCTTAAATGAAAAGTCTATTATGCTCTTCTATATGCATTAAATAAGGAGTCTTTTCTGCTTCTCTAAACAAAGAAAGTCTGTTGAATTGTCATGCTGAAACATTTACTCCTCTTTTTTCATTGGTTTCATTTCAAATTCAATTAAAATAAAACTAAACTAATTAAATTAAAACAAACGAAGAGTATCTATAAGTTCACTTCTTGATTGGATTTCATTTTAAATTCAATTAAAATAAAATAAATTAAATTAAATTAGTTTAGTTTTATTTTAATTTAATTTTAGTTTAATTTAGTCTCTCTAAGTCACACATTTTTTTCAAATTCAATTAAAATAAAATAAATTAAATTAAATTAGTTTAGTTTTATTTTAATTTAATTTTAGTTTAGTTTAGTCTCTATAAGTCACATCTTTTTATAAATTCAATTATAATAAAATAAAATAAATTAAATTAGTTTCTATAAGTCACACATTTTTTTTATAGTTATAATCAAGAAGTAAACTTACAGAGACTCTTCATCTATCATAATTTTGATTAATTTAGTTTTATTTTAATTAAATTTGAAATGAAACCAATCAAGAAAGAGGAGCAAATGTTTTAGCATAATAATTTAAGAGACTCTTTGTTTGAAATGAGGTATAGTGCCGTAGAAGAGACTTTTTATTTAATGGGTATAAAGGAGCAGAATATACTTTTGATTTAAAATAGAGTTGGAACTTGGAATGAGAATAAACATGCAGCCAGCAAAATAAACTTTTTATTTAATTATATGATTGGGTGGTGTTAGGATCACAACACATATTAAATTTTTTTTAAATGCATTGGGTTATACAAACCCCAATACAAAAAATTTATAAATACATTGGGTTGTAGAACCCGGAATACAATTTTTTTTTTAAATGCATTGCCCGTTATACAAACCGCAATACATTTAGAAAAATTTATATTTGTGGGTAGTTTCCATCGATGAAGGGTAGTTTCATCTTTTCTTCAAGACTAAAATGGAAATATGCAAAATTATGGAGGTGCACGAAGTCAATATGGAGGTGCATGAAGAATCATTCTTCCCAGGTTCAATTGCTTGAAATTTGGGCTTAATCCCTTTGTAAGCCCACTTTGGATGCTCCACAGTTTCCCTCTTCATTTATTCATCAAGCAAATTTCCTCCAGTTATAATGGTTCCTGGATTAATTCTCCAGCCCAAGCCTCAGTTAACATGCTTTTAAATAACAATTTTTAAAAAATGAAAACAACGTGATATCCAAAATAAAATAAAATAAAGTAACAAAGGAGAAAAAAGAGTAGTACGAGTGATTAATATTAATCCTACATTCTAAAGAAAATAACTCACGAAAATATATAAATATGCCACCCATGTATTGAATTTGTTAGGACAACTGAAGTTTTAATATTTAAGTTTTCCTGAAAGAAAAGTGAATAATAAAATAATGCCAAAAACTGGAAAAGCAAAATTATCGGAAATTATTTTACTAGTCTTTTATTATCCTAATCACTAAAACATTCAATTCCAAATCTCAGAAAAAGCATGTCCGAGCAATTAAGTTTACAATTTTTTTTTTGTTAATAATTACCAAATCATCATCTTATTTTCATGTTTGTGTTATCATCTAGTTATTTGTATAAAAATATTATTTTTACAAATTTTCTATATGTAAATACTAAAAACAATAAAAAAGTAAAATTCAATAAGGTGAAATTTCTGTCATTAGAAGTTTTTATTTCTGTCTTCTGCTTTGGATAATTTTTTCCAGTTCTCTGATATAGATTGTGTTTTCTAATCAGTAGTTTGGTTTCTCGTTTAAGCATGCATGTTAACGAAAGCAGAGAAAAGCTGTGGGAATTTTGCAAGCTTGCAAATGATGGTATCTATACAACAAAAGGTTCCGAGTTCCGAGAAGAATGAAAGGCTCGGTTACTCTTGTTGTCTTATTCCATTCAATGAAAAGCAGATAAAGTTCACTTTTCTTTTCAAGAAGAAAGGCGAAACTCACATTGATCAACGAGAAAAAGAAGATGGAAAATGTGCTAAAACGAAACTAAAACGAATGAACGAGCATGTCTCCAAAGTTGACAGCACCATCATCTTGTTGTGTTTGGGAGAAAAAAGGAGAGGCATTTAGAGAGGATGATGACCTTTAACTGAAAAGTCTCACGGCTCTGTGATTATGGTTGTAACTTGTTCTTCTCTTTTGGTTTTGCAAGGTTTTGCATGCTTGTTGCTGTATAAATAAAAAGCTGCATGTGATCTCAGAACTGGAATGAAAGGTCTGTTTACTTTAGATAGATCATGGCATAGTCACTGTTTATTCCACTAGCATTTGGAGGGAAGAAGATACACAATTATTAGATTCCCTACCCAAATCCACTTCTGCATGCTATATATGCATGTGTGTGTATATATATATATATATATATATATGTATGTATGTATATGTTACATTATATTACATGAATACATGTATGTGTTGTGTCAATTACTACAGTGTCTAGCAGCCTTATTTTTTGGCAAAGTTGTTCAGTATAATGTTAATGTACGTGTAATAGCAGATACTGCTTGGTTTGCTTTTCTTTCATGAACTCATGTCTGCTATTTTCTGCTGCTCATTGAAAAACTTCTGGGAAACTAGGTGGAAAGGCAAAGAGAGATGCTGTGGATTTTGGAACTATTCTTCTCTTTTCTTCTCTTCTCCCATCAAAGTACCTTTATTTCATCTCTAATCATTTTCAACCCTGCTCACTCATTGTTGGACAAGAAAAAGGGTGCTGGTTTTCATTCTGAGTTTGCATTTCCGAGGACATGGAACATGAGAGCTTCCTTTGCTTTTGTCACTTCAATTTTGGAAACTTTTCAGTCTTGCCAAACTCAGATTTTATCAGAAAAAAACAACAAAAAATGTTCTTGAATTTTATGATAGGAAAAATATATAGGGTGTTGGATGAAGAAATGTTGAGAAAAAATATAGATATGATAGGAAAAGAAGTGATGAAGAGAAATGGTAACCGGGGTTGTGTTGTTTGTAACAAAAAGATGCTCGTTTTATCATTTTTATTTGTATTATATTATGAAGTGTGTTCTTGTTTAAGAAAAAGCTACATCAGTTTTTTCACAGGGACAATTATTATTTAACTAACATAATGACATTACTGTCATCTGAATTACTTTTATGCTCTTTAGTTGCTTTCTTCCTTTCAGATGATTGATTTGGCTACTTCTTTTATCTGTTTCTAGTTAATTGTAAACCAATAGAGAAAAGGTATATCGAAAAGTGTGCTTTCTCTTTTCTAAGCTATTTTCTGGCAAGTTTTGTTCTTTCCAAAATAGACCCTGCAGAATCAAAAATTTATTCACATGAATCGTAATTCGTTGAGAAAAAATTATATCATGTTAGATGTTTTTGTCTGATAAATCTATTTAAAAGATTTTGTGACTAAAACTGAACATTATATATTCTTAAAATATATATATCTTTATAGGTCAGGAGGAGGAGTTGAATTCGTAAAGTGAAATAGTGTATAATGTTGAAAAATTGGTAAGAATTTGACTTCGGCCAGTCAAATTTTGATCAGATTTTTTTTTATTTCTAAATTTTCGGTCCTTTTTTTTTAATCTTTATAAAAAATTCGGAAAACCTCACAAGAATTTGTTTTTTCAAGGGACTGAATTCTGAGTGAATTTTCAGCATTAAGTGAGTTTGTTCACAATTGATAATTTGGCTTCCTGCGAATCAAATTTCAAGTAGTTTCTGGTGTACAGCAACATTTTTCATAGTTGAGAATTCAACTCTTTAAATCACACTAAAATTATATATATTATACAAGTATCTAAATCAGAAAGACATGTATAAGTAATTTTTTGAACATCGAATATGGAAACTGTATTATAAGTCTAGCTTTGGCCAGACTATTTAACTAGTATTTAACTTTTGTTACTAGTTTGAAAATTTTCCTTAACCTTATAGCGATTTTTGAAGAAATTTATTCAATAGTTTGTAAGGTAGTTTAAAAGTATATTTTTTAAAAGGTTAGCTTCTAATATTATACATTAACTCTTTGTAATACTTATTTCATAAACCTTTTCGTTTCATTTTATTATATTGTTCTTACGATAACTGTCGGTGACAAAGTGCTGAAAACAACCTTAAAGAAGTGAAGGAAATGGAAGAAGAATACATTATATGGTTATGACATGATAAGTACATTACTAAATTCAGAATGTGACCCAACTCTCATTTATCATTCTTCACATTAACCATCACAGTTAATCATTTCAGCAAAAAGCTTCACCCGTTTCAACTTGAAGAGTGCAACACTTAGTGGCCGTGATGAGGGTTGTGAAGCGGCGAAGGCGCGGTGGCATTCAGCTGTTGCGGCGGCACAGGTGGCAGAAGCGGTGGAGGGCATTGGTAACACTTTGTGAAGAGTCCAAATGTGTCAATCTGGTGTATGAAGTTAACCATGCTGGCCCACCCACCAAATCCAAACCCTACCACCAGGACCCACACCACCACAAACGAGTTGATGATAAAGGATCCGACCCATCTTCCAACAAACTTGGGAGGTTGTTCCACCGCATTCTGCATCACACAAACCACGTTCAGACCTTAATCAATGTTACTATACAAACACAATATTCTCTGCGTACTCCAATATTTATGCACTTGTCATTTAAAATAATGGTGATAAAGAATATAAAAAAGTGATTGGTTTTCGAGAAAATCCCGGGTTCTGTCTGCTAGACGGTGACCATACGCTAACTCTTCACAATCATAATTTTCCTTTCTCATTATCCCTATTCTTTGTGTTTGTTGTGGACACAGTAAAAGCAAACAGTGAATAACAAATTGCTTAGAACAAAACAATGAATGGAATAAATTCTAACAATGCTGCGGTGTTCACCAAGTCAAAACTTCTGGGTTCCGACAGTGATGTTTCAGAGATTGGATGACCCACATAACTATCTTTTTCTCTTGCCCTTCTTAAGCTTACTCAAAATAAAAAGTTGTTTTCTTGTTTAGTTTAACTTTCTCCTTTGCCACTCAACAAGTAGTTAATGAAGGGTACGTACGTAGTAGTACAATTGTAGGCTACTAGGAGGGGTGTTAGAGTAGTCCGTGAAGTGGAAAGGACAAATTTTTAGAAAATGGAAGTGTTCAGATTTATGATTATGAAATGATGTGTTTGTGTGTGTATATGAAATATGATATGAAGATGAAAAATATTGTACCTGTCTAGCAGAGGGTGATTTGAAGGTGAAGATGTGGGCGAGGGCAGGGATGATGTAAACGGTGAAGCTGACAAGGAGAGAGCCAACGGTGGAGTTGATGGGACCAAAGAAGGGGAAAATGATGGCCAAGAACCATATGGGGATCACCACTGGCAATCTCACCAAAGCACGCTTGCATAGGCTCTTGCACTCGTGCATCCCTATTGCTTTCTCCCACACGAAGTATAATGGGGTGCATGCAAACCCGAATGTTATGAACTGCAAGTCACAATATTTAACCATTCAATTCAATTATGATATTTCATAGCATGGCCATATAAGTGTGTTCATAGAAGAAGAATGAATAGTAAAAATCTGCTGTATGATAAGCTTGCCTGGTGGATGAGCATTAAAATTACAGCCATGTCACGAAAGGGTGATTTTGGGAGGAGAGCAAAGGCATTGGAGTGATTTAGAAGCATGTCTCCGAATGCCCAATACACTGCTGCTGCAGATGGAAGCGTCAGTGTCAGCACATACAGTGTTGCCAGCAAATATATAGCCTTGAACTTCTGAGGTTTCCACATCGCGTGCATTATCTCCCTGTACCAGTAGTACAACTCTCATTAATATACTCTCTCGTTAACAGTACTATCATATCATCAGCATAACTACTACAATTTCTGCAATCAAAGTTACATTATTTGTTGTTTTTGTTTTATCTGCATTCATTTTTGTGTGTCAAAATAACTAAGAAATATGGATGATTGATTTTGATGAAGTTGTTCCTATTGTGACCCTTGTTTGTTAATGTCTTTGTCGAATGTTGAAAAGTACATATTGATTACTAAGGGTGAAATATGAGGAATGAAAGGAATGTACTCAAATGTCAATGAAGAACAATGAGGAAAAATTCTTCATATAAGGAATAAAGGTGCTCATAAAGATACCATTTTTCCAAGGTAAAAAGAAAAGGGAATATTTTGTTGGCGCAAGGTTTTGATTTTGCTGAGTTGTGAGGGAAGAGACCTGAAAGCAAAGAAGTAGTGTTCACTGAGGAAAGCTGGATCTATAAGGGAGGGGCCCTTTTCATGATATAAAGCAATAAAGCATCCTAACATTTTAGAGAAAGAGTCTAGGCTTTCTCCAAAACTCAAGGATAGCAAAGAAAGAAGGCACTTTTCTTTTGCCTCCCACGCCTTCCAAGGGTATTTTCGGGAAAGACTGTTTCTGATGATGAGCACTGCAAGATATATTTTGTTTTTTCAAACATAAAGCACTCTATTTTCCATACTTCTCTTCACCCCAAAAGCTTGTGTAACGTATATTCTTGTTATAGAAAAGATTAAAATTAAAAAAAATGTAGGTAACTCCCAATAAAGCTTCTGGGTATGAGAATAGAGAAAAAAGAAAGAGACTTTATAAGATGGGTCATTAATTAGAGCTTGTATGTTCAGATTATGTCTACAGAAGTGAAGGTTGAGTCACTAGCAAATGACGTTAAGACTCAGCAGTTGCATTGTTATTTCGCTGTCCAATTTGGAACTATCTTAATTAGACAGTAGTAACTAGTGCTTGGTAATAAGCACGGGCAAATTTGCGAAAACGTAAAAGACACGAATATATATCTGAGATTGTCTTACACAGTAACAGCATGTCCCCCAAATGTGTAGAGAATGTTTGTGGCCCCCGTAAAATATAGAACCAATTTGGTCGGACCCGAATGCTTAACTCCTTCCATCTAACCAAAAAACAATTGGAGAAGCAAACTGTTAGAACTATAGTGATGATGTAATCAATAATTTAATATCATCAATAATAGTAATTTTAGACTTTAATAAAGAGCCAAGTAATTGCAACTTTGTGATTAATGTTACCTGACCGTGAAGGAGAGAGGCAACTGTGAGGTACCAAGCAGTGTAAGTGGTCATGAGGAGGCCCAAAAAGGACCAGATTCTGTAGTTGTGAAAGGAAGGAATAAAGACAGTGGTGGCACAGCAAGCTCCGAAGATGTAAGTCCAAGTCCTCTTGTCCAGGTTGTCGTTTATGTAATATATGTTGCTGAACAACATTAAAACAATATTCAGACCCCAATGAAGTTGCAGCAGGTAAGGTTATTATGGGACATGCATGTGATGTTGGTTCCTTGGCTTAACTTAGATAAAAATATATATTACTATAATAAAGAATTTATCTAGTTAGCCACAACTAATAAACAATGAAGAAAGAGTTAAAGGAAGGGTCACAGGACTCAGATTAAGTTGGGGTAGGTACCTTGCACAAGCTATCAGTTGTATGACAGATCCAAACAGAAGAAATGTGCAGTTAAAGGCCAAGCCCACGTTTCTCCAGTGCTTCCCCAGGAGCCCGTCTAGAACCTCAAACCACTGCATAATTTATGTCATTAAAACGACAATCAAATTTAAAACTTGATTAAGAGAATGTACTAAAAAATAAGTTGTGTCAATGTTGGTGAGTTGAACCTGGATGACATGGTTTCTGAAGTTAACTTTCTCTCTCTCTTTTCTTGTTCTGTATTCAACGTAGAGTATGCTAATGAGGTAGGCCGTCCAGCTTCCAAGTAAGCCGTAGAAGAGTTGAAAAAGTATGCCAGAAAGCATTCCCAGCTGGGAAAATGAGTATGGCAACGTAAGCAGAACTTGAGCCACCTGACATGTTAAGGACATAATGTAAACATGATTCTCACGGAAGCACAACATTAAAAACATAGAAAGAATCAAGCTCATGATGTTGGAATAGAACGAAAGATGTTAAGCTATGTCAAGAGCAGAATATGGAAAGGAATATGTTCTTAAAACCAACCACCAACCTGGTTGGAAGCACAGCTGAACCAAGCATCATAAACAGAACCACCGTGCCACAATAAGCTAGATAACCGGGATTTTACGTCCTTTGGCTTTCCTTCAGTTTCCATTTCCACGTAGTTTCCTGCTATTACCGTTTCAACCACCTTATCCGATGCCATTTTCTTGGCTTCGTGGATCACTTTCACTTTCTTTCAAGTCTGAAACTCCTGTTGTATTAGGCCACTGACTCTATCTCCTTGATGTGGTGTGTTGTTATTGTTGCTGAAATGGGGTTTGAGAGTTTGAATAAAAGCAGGTGTGGGGTGAGAAGAGTTGAGGTTGGAAAATGGAAGAGAAGATGGAAGGAGAGGAGTGTTGAGGTGGTGTTATATATACAGGACAGGACACAAAAGGGTTCTCGAAGGTTGAGAGAGAGTGTGTATGAAAGGTATTGTAGAGGGTGGTTTTGGGAAGCGAGTGAATCCACTTTTTGAAGAACAAAAAGTAAAAGCTGCTGAGGTGCTTTGACGAAAAATCCCTTGGTTCTGTTCTGGAGTCCCTTTTTGTAATTACAACTTTTGTTATTTACCTTAATGCTCACGTCTTGGTTTGGATTTGGCCATGAGCTGTGAACAAATTTGATTTAAAAATGAGTAAATTGCTATGAAATGACATATTTTACTAGCTGCTTAGGAAGCGTGATGGCTTGTCCGCACGAGCGGGCCTCTCGCAATTCGAGCTAATGATAATGGCAATTTTCCTTTACCCAACTGCACTGTTCTTTGCATTTTGATCAATTTGCATTTTTTTAATTGCCTATTAAGATCAGAGAGAGCTCAATGAACACTACAGTTACACAGTTATTTGTATTTTTACTCCAATGTTCATGAACCAAAATTTTGACCCTTTAATTTTAATGGTTTTACATTGGCCAAAGTTGAATCTAGCATGTCATGCTTAGTTGATAGTTTTATAGCAGACACAAATGTAACTGCGACCAACCTTGTCCACACCTTTGCCTTAACCTTAATTTTTGGCTCACATATTTATCCCTTTGGTTACGGTGTTGGAATATGGAGGCTAACACGGCACAGCAAAAGTACGTTTTTTGGAGAACAAGGTCAATTTTGGAGAGGACAAAAGGATGAAAAAAGAAATAAGCAAAGGAAGGAGTGTAGGAAATAATATGAGTGTAGACCGCATGATTGCAGCCAAACGGGCGTGGTCGCTTTGCAAGTCGAAGAAAGCTGCTTTTATCACATGGCCAACTCTTTGTAGACTCGAGAATCCCTTCCACCAAATTCCATGCTCAAACCCCAATTAGAACATATTCCACATGCAATTTATTTGCTTATATTTGCATATGCACAATAATATAATGCCATAGGGGATTGATACGGGATAAATACATAGACAAAACATTGATACAATTGTTAGATCATGTGCCCTTGCCCAGCTGCACCTCTAAATTGTTAATGTTTATCTTGATTTTCTGTGGTACTCTAATATTCTCCTGTGTCTCCTTGAAAGAAAAAAATAATTGTTCTCTATATGTTATCTTCATCCTATAGATTCTCTTTGTTTTTTACCCTCCTCCGAAAGATGGAGTTTATTGTTCTAACTGCTATCATTAAGATTTTCTTATTCTTTAGTACATATCTTCGAGTAAAACAAACAAAAAGAGCCAACCTTTCTTCAGTTCTGTCAAATATTTATTCAACAATTTTGAACCTTGAAGAAATACAATACATTATATTTCATGGGGGGTAAAGTAAAATGGTTGGTTTCTTTCACCCCTCGTTTTCACTGTCAAGAAATTTTCTGACAGTGGTCCAAAACAGTGCAGGGAAAAGTTACCAGCCTCCAGATTTGTCTTTTTTAAATTTGAATGCTTTGGCCAAAGAGCTCACTGGTTATTCTCCTTCAGCTCATGATGATAAACCATGATGAGTTTGTCTTTTTTATGAATTAAGATAAGAACATCATTTACCTAGTGGTGCTGCTGATCATACTGGGGGTAGAAATTAAAATAAAAAGGGAAGCATGCATGAGTTGAGGGTCCAAAAAGCATAAGGTTTTGTTGCAGCCAAACATATTCATGAAGAATGTTGGAAGCCCACATCGCACTCCTTGTTTAGTCACACTTTCAAGTCACTGGGACCAGAAACATTCTCTGTGGCTAATGTCTCCTTGACCAACTTCATTCTATTGCCTACCTTGTTGTTTGTTTAAATATATTCTTAGCATAATCAACACCTTTGCACCCCATTTATTGATGCTATTAAATTTTACCCATGCGGGGAAATGTCCTTGTTATGTTGTTTCCAACGTTGGATCAACTAACACTTCTTTCTACTGACCTTCATTGTCAGGTGAATTGGTGGTTAACGTGGGTGTCTGCATAATTAGCACATTCAGCCTGTTCTCCACGTTTTCAAGCAATTCCCAAGCAAAATGATGTTCAGGAACGATTCCATTTTCTGCTTCAATTATGATTCTTCTCTAGCCGCTTTCCAACAGTGGAATTTGTTATGAATTTTTTGCTTCATGTTTACGTTACAACTGTCCCTTGAACTTAATTGTGGAATGGTAATACTAGTCACATTTTGAATAATTTTTGTTTGGAGTTGATTTTGCAAAAATCCTGTGAAATTGACTCAGCAGAAACAGATTAACTGATTGGAGAAACCTATTGATATAAATAGCAAATCAAGAGAGGGAATCATGAACGAATACAGATTTTATGAAGCTTGGATTATAACATTTAAGACAGGGTATGTCATGCTGCAGACAGTTCTTTTAGTTGAATCATGTCACAGTCCACAATTGTGGTTGGGGACCATGGTCGAAAAGTTACATTTTTTATTCCAATGATAATGTTGAAACAGAAACAGAATTTCAAGTTTTAACTGAATGCTTGTATTTGTCGGAGTCAACAAACAACTAACAATATCTAGTGTGCCTACTAAAGTTGGTAGCATGCTGCACCATTTAGTGGTGAACTTGCTAGAGATTTAGGGAAGTCAAACCTATAAAGAGCAATCAAAATCTATAGCTGACTTTGGTTTGTCTGGAAATGAGTATATGCTGATGTTTAACCACTTAACCACTTAGCTTACTTAATTTAGAGTAGAACATGATCATACCATAATCATGCATCAAATCCACTCTGAATTTCAAGCAAGCAGCTCTAGCTAGCCATATGAAGGCTATGAAATCTGAAGGTATACTTAATTTATCTTAACTCAAGCAAGAAAAAAAGATGACGCAAAGAATTACTTTCTTTATCTTTACTTCTAGAGATGATTATGCACTCCAATGATTAAAATTTCTCTTGTGGGTCAATACTTGATCCTTTTTGGCATCTATATCTCCTTTCTTGGTGTGGTATTTTTGAATGTGGGACTCCCTCTCCCTGTGCTGATCATGGAAGATTGACGTTAGCACTTTTGGAAGGCATGGTGCAGCAAAACCTGCGTTGACTCGTGTTTCCATTGCATGACGTGGCTACTTGCTATTGCAGCATTAGTACATGACTAATTGTTGATGCAACGGTGGTCAACCTTGGTTGCAAAGATGCATGTCTATGTTTGCATACGCAATATAATTGGTGTGATGTAATTTATCCACAAACACCATCATGGTAGCCCATCTTTTTTGCATCCATGCTGGAGCTGGGCCTCTCCTGTCACCAAAAGAATCCCATCAACAGAAAGAGCTTTTGCTCCACTTTAGTGCCTTTCTTTGCACTCTCAAGATCGAACAAATATTCTGCTACGTTTGCCAGCTAAACTGTCATAGAAATTGATACATTTTGCAACTTTGTTGAATACATGTTACAAGGCCTGGTCCTTTGATATGATTTCCTAATTAAAGTTGTGCTTTTTACGGCTGAATGAGAATAGTATTCGTATTAAAAGATCACACAGCGCTGTCTATAATTGAAAATCACATTAGTTTTGCTTAATTATATGAGTTGTTCAATGTGGAAGAAAAGTAAAAGACATTTGAGTACAAAATGAGATTCGACCAACGTTAAATGTCCAATGAATTTTCGTTGGTGTCTAATACGAAGCGAGACTGGGTTTTGGACACATTACATACTTGTAGGCCCAATTCTGTTTTGCTCAACAAAAGCCCAAACTTACTATTAAGACATAAGAGTTATCATAACGAGTCAATATAACTCACTCTGGTTTACTCACTTTCTAAAAAGTGAGTAAACAAAATTTGACTTACTTTTTTATGACTTAAAGAAACAACTTAGCCAACTTAAATGAGTAAATAAACGTTATTTATAATTGTATAGGATATTTATCAAATAATTAATAAAAAATGGTAGTAATATAGTGACTTTTATTTTTATAAGAAACCTCCACACTAGTATGTCTACCTAACTTTCACCACATAACTAATTAGGGTGAATTGGTTGTAAGTGAACCAACTTATATTTTCAATACATCATTTTCAATGAATTTTTTTTTAACACAACGTTCCTGTCAATATATTATTAAGGTAGGGGAATTGAAGAAATTCAACCTCACAATTCTTATTTATTGAAGTGATGAGATTTGTATATTAATTTTACTTTTTAATGTAATATTTTCAACACATTTCCTTATGTTGAGAATATCAAATATTAGAATAAAGAAAGGTTTAATAATAAATCAGAAGCTTAATAATGAACGACATAATAAGTCTAAATTTTAATTCTACATAATTTTAATATTATATTAATATAGTAAAATATAAGTCAAATTCAATTTTATAGAATTGACACAATAAGATGAAGTTTATCCTAATTATATATTATAAAATAGTCTTATGGTATAATAAAATCTCAAACAAAATCTAATATTTTGTGAAAAGCATATTGAATTCTTAAAATAGAAGAACGAGCTTTATATGAAAAAAATAATTGTAGATTCTAAGGAATCAAAATAGATATGGTAAGTAATATATATATATATATATATATATATATATATATATATATATATATATATATATTAAATAATATATATATATATATATATATATATATATATATATATATATATATATATATACACTAATTTTGAATAATTATTTCACGTAAGAGTTTAAGTAATTTCATTTAATTGTTATTTTATAATAAAATATTATATTTTTATTGTTAAAATAGTTGTATTTTTTGTTATTTCTATATAAAGTATTAGAATATTATTTATTATCTTAACAGTTTTTTTATAATGTTATTTTAAAAGCTATCAGGATAATGAACTCCTCAGTATTAGAAAAGATTCAACCAGAACACACATTGTAGTGCCTGTTACATATATCCTGTTCTTCATCCTTCGGTACTTAAGCAAGTTTTGATTGATGACTCTCTTCACGCATTCCACAAAGACAATACCTTAATACAATAATAATACATCTTGTGCTTCAGATTCTTCTCTGTTGCCATTTTATTGTAATAAAAGACTGAGACCTGGCTGCCACATCACCATTATGTTCTGACAACTTATGTGCCTTTTTCATATTCAACACTCTATTCAAACATTATCTTCAATGAAATCTCCTACTGTTACCTTTAGATGCTTGTGCCATTGCAAAGGAATATTCAAACTAACCACAATTGATCCTCGAATTTCATCCATTTGCCAAATTGCATTATCCTCACCAATTTAATTTGTCCATTGATGTTGTCCCATCAGAAGCCCGAATAAAACTAGTTGTTTACTGATAAAAACTCTTAATCTCAGCATTACAGTTCAAACATAGCAACATTTAGCCTTTCCAGACTTCATTCCCGAGTCACCCTCCTTGCTAGGCAAACAGACCTTATACCTCGCAACTGTAACAATTTTACCTTATTTTATATAGAATTCTTAATAACCAATAAATGAATACACAAATTTAAAGAATCAATAACAAGACTAGTCAAACAGTAAGAAATAATGTAATTAAGAAGAAAATAACTAAAACAATTCGTTAGGACAGAAAAAATGTGCTAATTTCTTTATTTACTAAATAACAGATAAAATATTGAATTTTGCAGAAATATTGAATTTTGCCTAATGTGATGATGATATATCAGTATGGTGGAATTGAGTTTCACGTGAGTTGTATTGGACAAGTGTAAGAGGGAAACTATATATTAAAAAAAGAAAAAGGAAAGGAAAGTTTTTTGTATGGTAAGGGATATTGTTCGGCTTAAGGAACAGTGAAGTGAAAGAGGTGGCGAAGAAAAAGAAAGGGAAAGCAAAAGAAGAACCCAAAAGAACACAACCAACTGAACCTATTTGCTGTTTTTTGAAACTGAATCAATCTCTGTTCTTTGGTTATTCTTAATCCTCCACATGGCTCGCCGACTTCTCTTTCTCATCATTCTCACCCTTCTCGCATTATCTTTCCTCTCAGGTAATTTCCAAAACCACAAATTTAAAGAAAAACAAAAACTTTACATATAAATTCGTTTGAGCACTTATGGGGTTGCTGAAATTTGCAGAGGTACAATCAGCATCGTTCAAGCTTGTGAACAAGTGTCGCTACACGATATGGCCGGGATTACTCTCCGGCGCCACCTCGCCGCCGCTTCCCACCACCGGATTCGCCCTCCAGACCGGAGAATCAAAGACATTAAAGATCCCGAAATCTTGGTCGGGTCGGATATGGGCACGGACCCTCTGCGGTCTAGACGCGGACGGAAAGTTCTCTTGCGCCACCGCGGACTGCGGCTCCGGCAAAGTAGAGTGCGTCGGCGGTGCCAAGCCCCCGGCGACATTGGCAGAGTTCACCCTAAACGGGGCCGACGGGTTGGACTTCTACGACGTGAGTCTGGTCGACGGTTACAACCTTCCGATGCTGATCGTGGCGAAGGACGGCACCCGGGGCGGGTGCAGCGCCACGGGGTGTCTCGTCGACCTCAACGGCGGGTGTCCGAAGGATCTGAGGGTGGCGCGCGTGAACGGCAGCCGCCGGAGCGTGGCTTGCCGGAGCGCGTGCGAGGCCTTCGGTGACCCTCGTTTTTGCTGCAGCGAGGCGTACTCGACGCCTGACACGTGTGGTCCTTCTCCCTACTCGCTGTTCTTCAAGCACGCGTGCCCACGCGCGTATAGCTACGCGTACGATGACAAGACCAGCACCTACACATGTGCCTCCGCCAACTATTTGATCATTTTCTGCCCCTTGCCCTATACCAGGTTCAGTTACTATTTCACCATTTCCAGCTTCTTTTGGTGTATAAAGTAAGGGTAATTCTGACTTTTTGCTGAAGCGCATGATTGAAATGGAAACATATTCTAGGTAGATGAAGGTTTTTTAATGTAGAATGGGATTAAGTAATGCACAGTGACAGACATTACTTTATTTGTCTATGTTCTGTCTTCTTCTTTGTGCTGTTGAGCTGTCCAACTTAGATTATTGTATGTTATGTGGTCCATATTATTTTCATGAGCCTCTATGCTTTTGTTAATCCCCTTCCCCCATTTTAGGGAGTTAGAGTAATTGTTATATTGTTAAACTTTTTTATGATTTGGTGAACTCTAACCTGCAGAAAATGGTGATCACTGGCTTAGGACTTGTATACAATATTACATTCGTAGGCTATAAACTAGTTGTTATTCTCTTTCCATGTTCCAATGAAGCACGTATTTATGTAAAAGTGGGCGTGCTTCCATAATTTGAACTTTTCTTAGATGGGAGGTTCTTAATTCCCACAAACTCGCTTTTCCTTTCTGAGTTTGGATTTTTCTTGGTGTTCTTTTTTTCTTTCGTGCCCGACATAACACCCTTAAATCCCGTAATAAGACAGAAACAGATGGACGATTTAGATTTTTTTTTTTCATGTTCTAGACATTCTTTTATTGGTACATATTGTCATGTTCTAGATTTTTGAGTAGGGGTAGGGTTTCTATCCATATGGTGAATAACATGTGCATGTGTGTTGTGTGGTGTTGAACAGCCAAAAAGTTTTGGGAGCACGTAAAGATGGGGCACCACTTCCTCTGGTAAACAAAACTATGATGTACTTATCAAGGCTACAGTCTAGTGGCTCTTCACCATCAGCTGTGGTTGAAACGCAGAGTAGGGCTTATGTTGCCTCTATTTTAGTGGCTATGTTCCTGTTCTGCCCTCTCTAGCACCATTTTGCATGGACATTTCAGATAGATAGATAGATAGATAGTGTCACCGAAATAGCTGCTTCTTTATATAGCCCTGTAAGCCCTTCATGCTGTCACCCTTCTACTGTTTTACACTAAACTATGAAATAGATGCTGTGCTGATTCTACTCATCATGCAGGACTTGAAGGATATCATATAGGAAACACTGTAAATCCTTTTTCCTTTTTGTTTATATTGTCTCTTTTTTCCCACTCTAATACATCAACACTGCACTGGATCCTTCACTTCTTCTTATTTTATTAGCAGGGAGGCATTACCAATTTGCAAAGTACTGTGTAGTGAATATTATTTTACTTGTTATGATAGAGATAGATTGTAATGAGTGCATTAGTGTGTATACATGAGGATAGGCTTTTGAAGTGATCATTGTGAAGCTTCCTGCACAGTTTTGGATTTCAATTCCTTACAGGAATGGACTCATTAATGGGCTTACCAAACTTAGCCTTTATATTTGTTTATACTTTTTACTTCTGTGAAGAAACTAAAAAAATACTAATAATGTGAAGATAAACTTTTTGTAAATAGTAGTAAGAAAAAGAAAGTAAAAAAGATAGATTCTTTATAGGTTTAAAAAACTTGAAATTAATTGATATATTATGAAACTTCTCTCTTCTCATTAATTTTTTCTGAGATTTCTTTTCAATCAGGGTACTGATAGCCTGTGAAGAAATAAAAAGAAAATAATTGCATGGGACCTTTGCAGTGATTCTACAAAAAGAAGAGAACAAAAGGCACAAAACAAAAAACCCTAATTGTTTATATCACACACATAATAATTATATACATAAAATAAGGAAAAATTAAGTCTTTTTTTATAATTATTATCGATTATATGATACTTATATTCAATTATGTGTGTGTCTTTTTATAATAATATTTGAAAAACAATATTGCTATTACTGTAATAAAAATATACAATTATATTTTCATTATTTTTTAATCAGACAACTTTTCTTTTTGTTTGCTACTCGGTAAAATAGTCATGATAAACATGCCTTTACTCAAAGTATGTTAAAAAAGTATATATTTGATTGGCAAAGATAATAACAGTTCATGAATTGTAACTTAACCAAGTGATATAAGGTTCTAAGTGGTATTGGCTTTAAATATATAATAAATCATATCACAAGGAAAGTATTGATGTTGTAAAGCACAAACACATCTTGAAAAATAACTATTTGCATGGTTTGGATAAAATTATTTGACTTATTTATGATTTTTCAAAATGCATTTAAAATTTCAATCCATCATCTCTCAGTTTAAATAAAAAAATAAAACATTTAACTCTTTTGGATCAAATTATTCCATTCATTTATTCCTCGATTTGTAGGAGATATTAAATTAATATATTAAAATATGTTATATTTTTAATAATTATATATTATTGTGAATGGATAAATAATGATGGGAAAGAAGTGAAATGAAAAACCTTTTAATAATTAGAATAATTATTCCATCCATTAAAAAAAGTTAATAATCTAATAAATGAGGAAAACGAACTACGTTTAATTACATTTTCTTAAGAATATATAGTCTAAAAAAAACAATTAATCATATTGAACTAACCAATAAATTGACCATTTATTATGCGTAATAATTCAACTCGTCCAATAAAATTAATTATGTTTTATAGGATAAATTAATTAAAATTAAGTTTTCTTATGAACATTATTCACTGATGTCTTAAAACTTTTGTCTTGCAAAAGTCTAATTGATGATAAATAAAGTATGACAAAAGGTTATTTTTATGAAATATTTGGCATGATTAAGTTCTAAGATGCCAGTATCAATTAATTGTGTTCAACCCGTTAATTAATAATTAAAAAAATGAATTTATGGTTTAAATTATAAATGAATGAATTTGTTTCAGTAATAAGATGTGATAACTTTCTTAAACTCGGAATTTGTTATTATCTTTTTTCATTTGATTATTTTCTTGGGCTTACAAATTCATTTCCTCAATTAAAGGTCCACACCCTTAATTCTTTTTGTATTATTACGCTAATTTAGTCATGGATACTTGAATTAAGATTTATTATTTTGTTATCAAATTATCATTTGATATATATTTATTTTTTATTACGAGAAAATATTTATAAATTTATATAAGGTAAACACAATAATTTCTGATTTATTCGCTAATACTCATGATTTGTTTTTTTTTTTTTTTTTTTTGGTTTTGGTACGAATAAAACCTTCGGAATCAACACTACCTTTATGCTGCGATTTGATAATAAACTATCAAGGTAAATCGAAATCTTACTTACTATATCATCTTAATCTTGAATCTTAATAATGAACAATAAGACTATGAAGATAAGTTGCAACCTTTTATTTCGTTAAATAATTATTAGTTATTGAAATTATATTCTCCCTCGGCTAATTTCACATTGTACATCCGACACAAATAATTTTTTGAAAAGAAAGTTAACTTTGCACAACTTAAAATTGAGAATAAAGTGGGACTCTTTTTACATATCTTGGACTTGAAAACTTATAACCATCAAGTAAACTTTTTATTTTTTATAATTATTGTGCTTATTTTTTCATTTTAGTCAAGTGGACCATAAATCCATTATTCTTTGTTGGGAAAGTGTGCTCAAAATGCCCATTAACAATCATGTGTTAGAGTGTCCAATGTTTCAATTCCTTTTATGTTGCTGTTACTGCAGGCAAATATAACCCACAAATCTCAATCACAACTTTTCTAATCTCTGTTTCTTGGTTCTCTATGCTTGGATTTGGGTAAGTTAAAAAAAATAAAAACTCCATAAATTATATTTTGAAATTTATATTCGTAGCCACCTGGGACTTTGTTTATATATATTTATAAAACTGTTTGTGGTTATTAATTTTCTCACCTTTTATTTCTTAGATTTTGGGTTTATGAAGGTTTGAAAGTCAATATTTGCAGTTTACAGTTGTGGCATAAAAAGAAGAGAGGAGAATGGAATCCAATGTTCTCACATAATTGCTTCTGCCACTCTGGTAAGTACGGTAAACAACGATATATCCAAACACCTCCTAATTATTTTTCATATTACCTTAATTTATCCTTAAAATAAAATCCTAAAATGCAGCTTATAAGAATAAATTAAAAATTACCATAGGTTATTATTTTTAACTTAAATTAAATTCCGCTAAAGTTTCTAACTGAAATAAATAAATAAAAAAACATACACTCATAATACTGTCATTCACTTTAACTTTGATGGTAAACACAATTAATTATTGTTTAGTTGACATGGGACATATGAATGGAGAAGGTTGTTGGGTGAATGGGATTGGACCGATCTGATAAACTATTTGAATTCTCGTGTCGCAGTGATAATGTTTGAAAATTAGCTTCCTAATACATATTTGAAAACGTTAAGTTTTAATATTTTCAGAAACTAAATTGTGAAACAGTGAATACAAGGACGCGTATCGGAATAACAATAAAAAAATGGCAAAAAAAAACGGTAGAAGAGGAGATGGTTAAAAGAAACGAAGCATTAGCCCGCAGAAAAGAGACTTTGGATTTTCTTTTTCCTCGATTACAGGAATTTAATCTTTGAAATTAACATTATACTATGATTAAATATTTGATTAATGGCTGTGACTGAAATATTAAGTGTGCATCCAGCCATTCATGTTTGAATTGTCTACTAAGATGTTCTAACTTCTAAAAGAGAAGAAAATTGAGTATCAGAGACTAATGAAATGAATTCGGCTGTGTAATATTACTTAGAAGAATACTAAATATTTATAATATGATCGTTTAAAAAAATTTAAATTACTAAAATTAATTCCCTGTTGTGCTATATATTATCAGTCATGTCATTTAACGTAAGTCAACCAACCAATTATTGAGTGATCAAATTTGAATATATTTATCAAAATCCTTATTCTTTTTTAACCATGTAAGCATTCACAAGATAGACACGCTACGATCTCAAATTCAACAAAGTACAAAATATCACTTTAAATAGTTTGGGCAAGGCCATTTAAAATTCTATAAAACAGAAAAGTGAATTTAAGATAAAAGGTATTGTTATTTTAATTTTATTTCTCTTTATAATTTGAATTTTTATTGATTTGAGCATCAGATTTCTTGCAGGACTTCTTCTCGAAACTTTGAATATTAAAAGGAATATTAAACACGTATGACTGAAATTTATAAATAGTTAAGGACAATTGAAAACTTAATGATTGTAAAAATTAACCGATCATACAAAATTAACAATCACATCTATCAAGATCACTTATATGTAAGTGATTTTGAATTTTTATTTAAATATATTTTTATATTTTATATCTAACATAATTAATTATTCTAGCATTTGTTTGGATTTAAAAAAAATTAAATTTAATACATATATGCAAATATGTTTTTGTTAAGTATCTTTGAAATTATCCGGATTCAGATATAATTTCTTATTGAACTTAATTGAAACATCTTCAAATTTAATTATACTTAAAAAAAAAGAGTTGGATCTTTACTATAACATCGTCATTCATGATTAGTTGGGATAATTTAATATTAGTTTTGCTCAAGACATTCGTATGCCATGTAATCTTTAATGTTTCATAATATTACTCAAAGATTTATATATTTTTTTTATTATGTTTCATAAGAAAGTTTTTTAATTTTAACAGCGAATGTTGTAAGAAATTTTAATGTTAAATATCTAACAAGAAATGTTTTAGTATTAAATATCTCACAAGAAATGTATTAAAGTTTTTTTTATGTTAATAATTTATTTAAAAACATTATCTGTTAATTCTGTATAAATCATATGACCTGTGTAATCCTGTCTGTGTCTTTTATTAAATACGATATAAATGTTACATGACTTAAATCTATTAAGTGGTGCCGGACATTAAAAGAAAATTAGAAAAAAATTAAATTAAATGTTGCAGGAAGAATATTTATTAATTTTTTTGTTATTTATGATGTTTGATGCGAGTTTACTAAAGAAGAATTCTACCAGATTCATTCTTAAAAATTATTTACAACAAATATCTATCAAGACCTTTATAAAAAACACTTTAAAAAAAATCTATAATTTTCTTTTTATGTTCGTGAATTAGTTAAAAACATTTAAGATAAGAAGAAAAACTCTAAGTGAAAAATCTTACAATCTGATGTTACAATACACTATAGTGTTTTTTTAATAACTTAAACATTGCATTTGTCTTTAAGACATTAATTCTTTTTAGTTAGGAATAATATAATCTTTCCATCACTTTTATTGTTATTAAGTATTTTAGTTAATAAGAGTTATTATTTTAAAATGTACTCCATGTTTCAATTAAAAATGTTTGTTGTTTTAAGGGACTAAATATCTTAGCAAATGGTATTTGTTGTTTTAAACAATATTCAATTTATATCTTGTAATAATAATTTGTTTGGTATAACTTGGTGATATTGGAAAAAAATTAGTAAGTATATCTTTAACTATATTGAAGATCGAAGTCCAAAACCTACAGAAAACCATAGTCCATCAAGTAATAAAGTTGTTAAGACCTGTTTAAGAACAATTATTAATATGACAATAAAATAATTTAATTTCAATAATTCTTTGTAAATATTATTTTAATAGTGAGTTTGTTAAGAAAACTATAACATTTAAATCTTATTTTTTGTTTTTCAGATATTTTCAGTGAACACAACTTAATCAATCTTTCTTACAACATCCTTAAGTTAGTTTTAACTCAACCTACATTAAAATATTTGTTGCCAATCTAAAAACAAGACATCTTTTAACTTAATTTTCACAGTGAGTCATGATTAAAAGTTCATTTTAGATTCTATCTGAATTTCAACCATATATCAACTTAAAACATATAATTAATTTCATCCAATTAAATATTAGTGAGACATTAATGAATGGAGATAAAGGTGTGTAGTATGATTGAATGAATTTAGAGGACGTTAGTGGTTGTTAATCAAATGGCTGTGCAAATGGGAGCGGAAGAGAGGTCCGTGACCGTTGTTAAATCCACCTGATTAGGGATGAAATTATTGTCACTGTCATACTATATTTATTTAGCCACTCCTTAAATGCTGTGTTTTTCACAAACACTGTCCTTAGTAAAACTCACACTGAACTTCCACTTTTACCCCTAAATCACTCTCGTCGTTTTCTGCCTCCTCAATACAAACAAACACTACCCTTCTTCTTCCCTGACCCTGCTACTCTTTTGCCACTCACTCACTAACACGGTAGAAGGGGCGTGTTAGTGATCATAACAGAACACACACCATACCCAAGCAAGAAAAGAAACCAGCTCCAACGTATGGATCTCGTACCACTCTCATGTCTCACTCTCATTGTTCTCCTCTTTACTCCCCCAGGTAAAAACGCTTCCTTTATACCACCATAATGTGTTTTGTTCCTTGTTAAACTTAAAAAAACAAACTTTTTTACTAACTATAGCTTCTTCTTCTTGCTCATGTTCTTCAGGGGTTATGGGTGCCACCTTCACATTCGTTAACCGATGCGACTACACAGTGTGGCCAGGCATTCTCGCAAATGCCGGTAGCCCACCACTCCAAAGCACCGGCTTCGAGCTTCCCAAGGATACTTCTCGCGCCTTCCAAGCTTCCACCGGCTGGTCCGGTCGTTTCTGGGCCCGAACCGGCTGCACCTTCGACGGATCCGGATCCGGCTCCTGCCTCACCGGCGACTGCGGCTCCGGCCAAGTCGAATGCAACGGCGCCGGAGCCGCCCCGCCGGCCACTCTCGCCGAGTTCACGCTCGGCACCGGAGGCCAAGACTTCTACGACGTCAGCCTCGTTGACGGCTACAACCTTCCCATGATCGTGGAGGGCACTGGCGGGTCGGGTCTATGCGCCTCCACGGGCTGCATTTCGGATCTGAACCAGCAATGCCCTGCGGAGCTGAGAGCCTCTGAGGGAAGCGCGTGCAAGAGCGCGTGTGAGGCTTTTGGTAGCCCCGAGTACTGCTGCAGCGGCGCGTACGGCTCACCCGCCACCTGTAGGCCCTCCATTTACTCGGAGATGTTCAAGGCTGCTTGCCCCAGATCGTATAGCTACGCGTACGACGACGCTACCAGTACGTTTACGTGTACCGGCGCTGATTATACCATTACCTTCTGTCCATCCTCTCCAAGGTTAACACTTTACCCTGTTATCTTTTTTTTCTTCTGATGTTTGTTCCTTCTGCATTTCATACTATAGCCCTTCCATTCATTCCTTGCTCGCTCTGTTTCTGTTCCATGCTTACTCACTTTACCACCTAACTTTTTTCCTTCATGCAGTGCTGTATTTTACTGGTTCCTATTGTTTTATTTCTGTTTTTTTCCTGCCCTAAAAATCGCATCTTTGAAACTGCTACCTGCTACTATTTTTTTACAGATTACTTTTATGCAGATGTGTAACTTATTTTGAGGAAGGGTAAAATATTATATTGTTTTCCTGAAAAATTTCAGTTAACCCTAAATAAGTCCAGCGTGAAAGTCATGTATCTGTATGTAGACATTGTAGTTCGATGTCACATAAACATCATATTTAGTCTTTTTGTTAAGTGTCAAACAAATCTATCTTTGCTGATTTACTTTTGTTTTAGTTTAATGTTATAAACATCATGGAATATATTTGTACTATACTTATTTTATTCTGATGTGAGAATTTTTGTAGTATAATCGTAATTTCTTATGTGATATTCATTTGTGGGTTAAGGTTAAATTTATTTCACATTCTTAAGTTATCAGATATATTTTTTTTATTTAACACTTTCTTTTTATAGTAGCAAGATTTTACTGGTTCCAGGATCAGTGCATTTGGTGGGTTTTGGTATGGCCAAAGGAGAACTTTTTAATGCTCATGCTATTAATAAATAAATAGTAGATGGTTAAGTGAGCATTGATGATGGTTGGTGCTTGGTACTACTGCAATTTCCTAATGAAAACGAATAACTTTTATATATGCAACACACCCTTTTGATGTTGCATTCACTCCTAAAATATTAGCATTTGAACGGGAATCTAGCTAAGTGCTTAAATATTGGTTGTTTGAGAAATTGATGATTATCTGAATGTGTGCATGATTTGATTTTGCAGTCAGAAATCTTCACGAGATACCACCACGAACCCAATGCCCTCAACATCATCACAAGGGTCAGGGACAATGACAGGAACGGAAACAGGAACAGGAACTGGAACTGGAATGGGATCTGAAGGAGGAGCAGTGGTGTACACGGGTGCGGAAAACGGCGTTGCGTATAACTCCGTTACGGATTCCGGGTCAAGTTCAGGATCCGGAGGAGAAACAATGCTTGCAGATGGGTCATATTTAGCTGGATTGGCCATGGGAGAGTCCTCCCCCAGAAGAACATTTTCCATGGCGTTTGTGTTCTCAGCTAGCTTTTTGCTTATTTTCACCTTGCTTTAGCTGAACCAGCATTGTGGCTTTTGTTTGTTTGTTAAATGTAAATGGGTCTTAGATTTTGGGGTTTTTCGTGGTGGGTTCAAGAATTTTGGCTTTGCCAGTAAAGCTGGCAGATTCTCCCTGATTGTAAACCACCCGCCAAAAGATTCGCCAAAAAAAATATTCCGTGTTTCATTCGCTAAAGTGCTGGTTTTTATATTGTTAATTAATCTCGGGAGCATTTTTCTCCCCCCTCCAAGCTTTTTTGAGGTTCTATGATTGTTGTGCTTTAAAAAGCTAACACATTTCTGCAATTTTGGGCTGGCCTTGTTGGTTTCACATGTATGGTAATAATAATTACATAAATCTGTGTGTGGTGAGCCATGGCTTTCAATTGGGTTTCTCACAGACGACATAAGAGAAGGACAGATTTTTCTGCATAATGGGGTTCACTTTGCGGCTATTACAAGCAATTTGATTGGCTTTTGGCTTTTTTGTTAGTTTGCTATTTCTGATATTATTTGAGGCCTGAGGACTGAGAGATGGAATATAGCAGAACACTAGCTTCAATTATTAAAACGCTGCAATGCAAATGTGGATTCGTATTTTTTAATCTATTTGTCATCAAGAACGAGAATAGTATTCAACAAGAAGATCATATCTTATGGAAAGTGGCTTCACTGGCATGCTTTTAACTGGTGTTGCAACTAATCTAATGAACTTTTTCTTCGGCATTTTTCAAAAAGATGGATCATATCGCCCTAATGCTGCCGTTTTGGGGACCTACCACAAAGACAAATTCGAACATATAGTGACTTCAAGAATAATTTAAGTTTTTGCGGTTTTTTAATTTGTATTTGCCCCTTTTTTTTTTCAATCGAGCTACTCGTGTTTATGGTGTATGCTTAGTTTTTTAAACTTTTTTTTTTCTGGAAATTCTGGCTACCAAGTCTTGAGTTACAAAGAAACTGAAAAAAAAAAAGGATAAGTTAAATTAATTTGAGATAAATACTCTACTGAAAATATTTAAGAGAATAACAAAATTATATAGATAACTTACCATTGTATATATAAATTTTTAACAAACATGATCAAAGTATGAGAATTAAATATAAGTTCTGAATAAAAGCTTACCCTTGTACAATTTTAAATAGAATCAATTTATAATAACTTCAAAATGATGACGAACTTCCTAAACCTTCATTTTATTTAATAAAAAATTACATATTAATTATGATAGATAAATAAATAAAAAATAAATTCATTAGGATTTGGAAATAGAAATTAAATTAAAGATAGGCAAACGTTGAAACATGAAATTATGTAGCTAATTAAATTTTACTTTTTTAGTGTAGCATGAAATCCGTTGTAGTCTAGTTGGTCAGGATATTCGGCTCTCACCCGAAAGACCCGGGTTCAAGTCCCGGCAACGGAAATTTCTTTAATTTTGGTTTTAATTTTTCTATTATTTATCTAAATTAAAATATTACATTTCATTATTTATAATTATATAGTAATTTTCATCAACACAGAGGGTAGTAGAACGTTGTTCATAATTCAAAATGGACTAAGGAAAAAAAAAAAAAAGCTTATCAAACCTATGACTGCGATATGCAAAAAAGAGAGGGATTGTGTTTTATCATTACTCTGACAAAAAAGTGAACAGTTGAACATGAACATCAATCTTCAATTCATTCAA
>Ga0209489_101320_pt1 | contig 50688 bp, 42 predicted proteins | sample SiratrowhiteBW_FD_187527 | JGI IMG/M metagenome (GOLD analysis project Ga0209489, IMG submission 187527) | Root nodule microbial communities of legume samples collected from California, USA - Siratro white BW (SPAdes) (version 2) | ecosystem: Host-associated > Plants > Roots > Nodule | place...
CTTCTCAAGAAAAAAAAAAAAAAGATATTCGCATAAGTTCATCAAAAAGGGAGTACAATCAAGACTCCCTAATGAGAAGAGAAATAGAGAAAGAGAACATGATGCAAGAAGCTCATGGAAAATGACCTTGTTTGATTACAACATTTGGTTGATGATCCTCATTTAAATATAAAACCCCTACTACAATTTTTGAGCTTTTATATCATTTTCTTTACAACCTTCTTTACCCCTGGCCACGTTACAAGCTCAATAAAGTCCATATTGATTGTTGAATGATTGCAATGATTTTCACAAGGATTAACCTTATAACAAGGTGATGTGATTGATAATACATGTTAAGAAAAATAACAATAAAAAAAATGAAAAAGAGAAGAGAAAAAGTTTATCAGAGCGCCTCTGTTAGACTAAAGTTCTGGTCATTCTACAAGTCGGCGGAAGATACAACACCAGCGGGGCAATCTGGTTTCTTTCATACCCTTGCTACCCCACAGAAATATTCAATCCTTCATACATATCTCATGGTTACCCTGGTACGTACCAACTGGGGCAATCTGATTTATTTTATATCATTGCTACCCCTCTCCTACCTCACAAAAATAGCTAATCCTTCATTATCCTTATACACACCAATTGGAACAATTTGCATGAATTGTTTTCCTCTTTAAGATCAGCTTTTTACACTATCCTTATTTTCTTTCAAACTAAGTTGCTCATACCCTCAAAGCTTAAAGCTCACATAGTCAGCCCAATGCACCAAAATTGGGGCAATCATGTTGAAAGATTCGCATCTCCAGTATCTTTCAAATACCTCAAATTCTCCATACACTTACCCTTCGCCTGAGGGTTCAATCCTACATCAAAGCAATGTTTCCAAACAGAAAACTAGTGATTATTCTTTGTGAGCATATACTTTAACTTTATGACATTTTCGAGAAAAAATTAGCATCCAATGAATTTAGTTTTACAAGAAACATCTGATTCCACATTGAAAACCTGTTGGATAAAAGAAAAAAACTTACTTTCGCCAAAAAACAAAAAAAAACAAACAAAGAAAACCATTCTGTCCATTTTTTTTGAATAAACATTGAGAAAAATCATTGAAAAATATTCCTTTATACATAAATTTTGAAGCATTTGAAAATTATTGAAAATATCTTTTGTACGTATCTTTTCTTTTAAAAATTGGTATATATCTTTTTGAAACGCTATCTTTGGAAAGCTCATTGAAAAATTATCATTTGTAAAATCGTTTAAGAATTTGTACATTACATTAGTAAAAAATTATCATTCAAGAAAATCAAATTTCATGCACCCAAACAAGCGTTTTCATTCAAAAAAGTTTACCAAAATTTTATGCATTCATAAATGCACTCTTCGAAAAGAACAAAGACTTAAATTTTATGCATTCAAACATGCATCTTCATTCAAATCAAAAGTTCAAATTCCATCAGAAACTTCATGCATTCATAAATGCATCATTCAAAAAATAACATAAAATCAAATTTCATGTATTCAAACAGACATGTCCAAGTTCAATCAAAAATTTCATCAAAACAAAATTTTCGTGCATTCTTACATGCATTTTTCAAAAAAGAAACAAATCAAAAGTTCATATTCAAACAAATTTCATGCATTGCAATACGCAATTTTCAAAATTCATATTCAACCAAAATTTGCATGCATACATAAATGCATTCCCCAGAAAGAACAGATAACAAAAATTAACGGAAAATATTATTAGAGAAAGGACTCAGTGTCGTATCTCCACATCTTACAACACGGATGTATAATCTTAGTGATATTATCTATAGATCTATCCAAAATTTATGACCCTCTCGTCTCAGTACAAGGTCATGCAATCCAAAATTTACGACCCTCTCGTCTCAGTACAAGGTCAAAATGAAAAACAACGACCCTCTCGTCTCAGTACAAGGTTAGTTCAAAAATTTAATCCTCATAACCCTCTCGTTTCAGTACAAGGTCAGTTCAATTCAAAATCTACGACCCTCTCGTCTCAGTACAAAGTCAGTTTAAGGTACGGGACCCTCTCGTCTTGATACAAGGTCTAGACCTCTATACATTTATTTTATTGTTTTTATTTTCATAACCGAACAAAATTAGTGTTTTTGTCCTTACTTATTTTTTACCCAACTAATCTGAACTTCTTAAAAGTTTAAATCATTTAGTAAAATTCAAGTAAGGAGAACCGGGATCACGACGGGTGGGGACTGAGATTGAGTAGCAGTCGAAATGAATCAAAATAATATAAAACCAAATAATAGAAATACAAAATGTCATTGGAACTAATGTAAGTACAACAATGTTGATAATTCAAAGTGAGGTTATTGTGGTATTTGTGACAAACTTGTAATAACACATGTTCGTGCAACTATGATCGCAAGAATGGAACAAATTCCTCCATTCACAATCATCCTAAGAGAGGTAAGGACATCAAATCGAACCAATGAATGAAAGGTATCCCAAAGGTATGCCTTAATGACAAACTACACAAAATCCAAATTTAGAAACATTCCCAGTCTACCAAATGTAGGATTATGGGGAAACTTTTTATAAATTCACAAATAGGAAATTCAAGAAGTTTTATTCCTCAGAGAACTGTATTGTTATAATTTTTTTTATATGATTTTAATAGAAATGTAGAAGGGAATAAATTTAATAAAGTATATTGAATTACACTAGAAGCTTTAAAACAAATGGATCATTGTATTTATTATATGGTAGACGACTTATCACTACAAATGAATATAGTTTTGAATCCATTAATCCAAACTATGAGTGATAATTTTAGACTATTAGAAGACCGTAATGATGTGATTAGGGGACGATTTCGTCATTTCTCAAAACGAAAATATTAAATTCTCATATAAATAATAAGATTGGTGGACAGAATAGGATGATGATACTTATTTAGTCCAACAAAAAGGACAAGATGCTTATAAAATTTTGCAACAAATGAGGAGTAATGTAAGAATGAGAGAATATAATAATATCGGTGAAAGTAATAATAATAATTTATCAAATCCTCACATAAACTATGCTGTAGAGTAAGTGTTAAATCAGTATCGGATGAAGTTAGGCCATTTCAATAAACCATTATTTTTGTCTTTTTTTTTCGATTTTATTGTAGGAATTACGTTACCTAGAAGTTATATAATTTCCAAATTTACTAAATTTATCGGTGAAATAGAGGAATCGAAAGTTGAATATATAATAAGATATAAAATGGAACGTGGATATATTGCTATGAATGAATATTTGAAAATGAAGTATTTTCTAAGTTCGTTAATGAAAAATACATTCACATGGTCCACTATGTTAACACCCAAATCAATATATAATTGAGCACAATTAAAAAGAAATTTTCACGAAAATTTTGTTAGAGGCAAAACGAGAGTTAATCTTTTTGATTTAGTGAGTGTAAAAATATATCATATTGAAGTATTGATTATTACTTTAATCAATTTAAATCCTTGATCACTAGTTAGTAAGAATGACAATTATTGGTTCTTAAAAATTTCTTTTAAGAAGGAAGTTAGTTAACCAACAATATAGAAAAATGAGTTAAGAGTACATAACGTAAGAAAAAAAATGAACAATTAAAATTAAAAAAATATATATATCAAAACTACCACAAACATGTTAACAAAGACAAAGCTATTTATGTTGAAATTGTGATTAATAATAAAGAAGAAAGTGAAATTAACCAAAAGGGTGATGTTTTATATTAAGAGAGTAAAGTAAGCATGGAAAAAGTTTAAAATAGGTCCCCACTATTTATAAATTTTTACAATAAGGAAAAGTAGAGGATAAAATAAATAAAAAAATTATACAACTTTCATATAACTAAAGTTGATAAAATTTTCTTGCTAGAAAATAAACAAATAAAATTAAATGATGATCATATATTACCTACATTTGAAAAAAAAAAGGTAAAAAGTATTTTAAATATCATGCATGTATATGACCATTAGACTAATAATTGTATTTGGTTAAGGAAAATTATCCAAAAGATAATTGATTAAGGAAGGATGAAATTTGAAGATAAGCCTATCAAGGTGGATAGTGGTCTTTTCCAAAACTAAATTAATTATTTAGAACCTAGTTAAGCATGTAAAACATGAATTGAATTAAATTGAATTGGTCAATATTTTCGACATAAAAAAAGTGATAAGTGTGTTTCATTGTGTCTTTAATGTAGTGTTCTGTTTGCTATATCAATAAGAAAATCTTTTGAAAAGAGGAACACTTAACACATGAGGACAAATTTGCATTGATTATTTGCATATGATAGTATATAAAAAAAAGAATATTGTTAAATAATATATATCATAGTAGGTATTAAATCATTTATCTAAGTATTAAAGTAAGTGTGTACGTATAACAGGCTTAAGAGAAGTGCTAAGATATGCAAATCTTGCAAAAGATTATATGTATGAAGTCAAAGATATCAAAAGGTAAAATACATATCGAAGTAGTAGAAGAAAAAAGAAATATTAGAGAGAATGACAAAATAATACATAGAACAATGCATGTATATTGTGAATGTAAAGCAAAATATAGTGTCTTATACGTGAAAATTTAAAAGTTTTAACTTCATATTATTTTCACTAACAAAAAGGGTTAAAAAAGGTGTGTCGTCATTATTGTGACAAAGGTGGAGGATTGATTTGGTTTGGTTTGTAGATAAAAGGTTGGCCATGGGTAGGTTCAAGTGGTGAAGGTTGAGGTTGATGTTTGAATATTTCATTTAGTGATAAACTTTAAAAGTTTGTCATAGTTGTTTGCAGTTGTGCAGTAAAGGTAGACACTACAAGATCAATATGTGTTTTAAGGCTATTTAAGTTCAAGGATTTTGGCATGAGTTTCAACTTGTTATTATTAAAGAGCGTATTTAACCAAGGTTCGTACAAACTCAATGACAATGATAGTGAGAGAAGCAAAGCTTTTAGTTATAATTAGTTTGGGAATTGTTCATTGGGACCCGAAAGATTATGGTGCTTGAGGAGACTCTTATACTTGAAGCTCTCTATTAGTATTAAGTACAACAACATTTGTTTTGGCTTAGCTTCAGTTTCTACCTTAACTTTTACAACCACAAGTTTGTGTTCTTACTTCAACTTCATTTCTCTTTATCAACTAACATCTTATGAAAGAAGATTACTTTAAATAAAAAGTAAAATATTAAAAGTATTAGTATTTATTATGTAAGTTGAAGGAGAAGATTATTTAAACTTGATTTCTTATATATTTTTTACTATCAACTTTTGTGTGAAAGGTTGACTTAAACTTTTAGTAAGTTATTAATTATGAAGAGGTGAAGAACTTTCTTTATTGAAAAGAAGGAACAAGGTGTTAAAAGAAATATAACTACCAAAAAATGAATGAAAAAAAGGTTCTTACTTTTTTCATATTTGAAAGCAGTTGATTTTATCATCTTTATCTCAGTTCTTAATAATTTTTTTTTAAACTTTTTTAGTTTGTATTATAAAAATAAGAAAGGATTGAAAATTGAGAAAAAAAATATAAAAAAATATATATAAAATAAAAATAATTTCGAGAATCCTACCTTTTTTTTTAAATCATGTTTAAGGAAAAAAAAATGTCTTGTTATAGTTTTGGAGCATATTTTGAATAACACTTAACAAGGTAAAAAAGTTTTTGGCAAAATAAAATTTGTGAAGAGTTAGTATGATTTTATGTGGTGGGAATGTGACCTTACATCTAATAAAGGTCTAATGAAAAAATTAAAACAATAAAATTTAAAATTTAAAAAGGTTAAAATAACAAAAAGTAATTTTGAAAACCATAAAATAAATATATTATAGGAATGTCAAACTCATATAATGTTGAGATCTTAGACGATCTAGCATTTTGTTTAAATGGTTTGTTAAACTTCTTGATGATTTGTTGAGATAGTAGACAATCTAATAACTAGAAAAACATATGCGGATTTATGTTTTAATGATGATAATAATAAACTAAATAGTTTACTTTTATCTTGATTATTCTAACAATGTTTTGTCCAATTGCACTATACATAATAGACTATGAGTCTACAACATGTGTTCATGATAAATGATTTGATGAACAAATTAAAAACATACAAATTTATTCAAAATAGTTAAATGTGGAAAACGAAATATTCAGAATAATATACTTGTTAAAAGCGGTTTTAATCAAAGTAATATAATCTCTTAAAAAAGATTTTATTTATATGTTTTGTGTAATAAAAAGATATTCATTAGAGCTTCTTTAAACAAAAATATATTTACTCTATTTCAGAATTCTCTTGCTTAAACATATTTTACCATTTGTGATATTTTGTGAATATCCGTAAATCCTTTTAAACATAAACAATTGAATAGTTGAAATCTCAAATACTTTGTTTTTAAATCATATCTTATCTAAAATGAAAAGATTTTCTAATTACGTTTTAATTTGTTTTTCCTAACCCATATTACAAATAATTTCGAATTAGTTTCTTAAATAGATTCAAAGTAAAAAAAAAAAACAAATTGAAAGATTGCAAATATAAGCTTTTTGTTTTGAGCTTGTATCACCAAAAAGATAAAAATATTTCAAAATCCAAACTTAACCAATTCAAGTATCAAAAAAACAAATTTGAAAAGATATGTAAGGGAATTGAAGGTGACAAACGAAAGTAAGGAGAAGTCAAATAATTCAAGTTATTCAAGTGATCTTACTTAAAATAAAGGGTTACAATGACCACCAAATCAAACTGTTATAGTGTATAATCTTTTGGATTGAGTATTAAAATATTGTAAGTCTTCACATTGTGAAATTACACCCCTGCAAACTTTCTTTGTTATCTCTTTGAGTGCGTTTTTTGTTTGTTTTGAGAGATCTTCATATGAAGGAAAGTTTAAGAAGGTGTAAATTGTAGAGATATAAATACTCATTGTAACCTGGAGAGGTGAAAGTACTTGTTGTAAATTGGAGAGGTGAAAATACACATTGTAACTTGGAGATATGAAAATACTCATTATAACCAAGTATATTAGTTGGTGAAAACTCTTAAATACTTGCTTAAAAAGACTAGATATAACTCAAATGAACCAAGATAAATTCTTCTGTATTAATCTCTCATTACTCTTATTGTTAATCATGCTTTATTGTTTATTCAATTTTTCTTTATAGAATATTAAATGATTCTAAAAACACATTTTTATTAAAGGATGAGTTAAATGGTTTATCATTAAATTCTTTTTTATATATTATAAAAGAATTTAAGATTCCATTCAATTCTCTTAAGTCAATTATACATATATGTAAGCCATAATCTTATATGAAATTATTAATAAATACTACATCACTATAAATGGAACAATATTCTGTAACGAGCATAAAAAAAAAATAAAACAATATTTAAAGCTGATTAATTTTTTTTTAAAAGTTAACCTAAAATCATTACACTTTGTTGATTATTTATTTATTTATTTATTTATTTATTTATTTGTGGTGTTTTAAAAATATCAAAAACTATATCTATATTTAAATTAAAATTAAATACTTACTGTTAAAAATTGTTATAAATTGAAAAAATATATGGCCACTAATACTATGCATATACATATGGAATGACTATTTTCTTAAAAAAAAGTCTAAAAAAATCAAACATTCAAATTCAAAATTTAAAAAAGCTAAAAATATATTTAAATACTAAATTATTATTTTATTATAATTGAATATATTATGATATAAATTAATAAAGATAACTACAACCAATATATTTATTAATAACAAATAATTTATAAGATATTAGTATATATTATAGTAACTAAGATGATGAAAAGTATTTTTAACAAAGGAAATGGAAAATTACTAATATATATATATATATATATATATATATATATATATATATATATATATGTTAATAAATGAATAGTAAAGGTAATGAATCAATTACTGTAGTTTATAAGTAGGAAAATTGAGACATATTTTTGGAAAAAGAAAGTAAACATATTCAAAATTTCGGTAAATATATTATTGTAAGATGCATTTTCATGTAAGTAATATCATTAATAAATTTATATAGTAATTTTTTTTCCTATAAGTATAAGTTAATTGATTTGTAAGCAATTAATTATATTTAAATTGAAAGTAAAAGTCTCATTATTGAATAGTAAATTAATATAATTTTGATATGACAGTGGTAACGAAGTAAAAAATTATAAACAACATAATTATATACACTGTCATTATATTATAGACACTATAATTATATAAAAGGATATAATTTTTTAATCATTTTAGTGTATTATTAATAAGACTAATTATTTATTGAAATAAAATAACTTTATTATAATAAGATACTTAACTATAAAATTTATACTTAACAATAATTACATAATTCTCAAATAAAAAAAACTATTTCATTCTTGCAATAGTAGGATAGAGCAGATAGAGTTTGACTATATTTGTTTCAATTCTTGAAGTTAAGTATGAAATTTGTGACTTATTACAATTTCGATCATGTAAAAAATATATTTATATCTATATTTGGTATCCACATTCTTCTAAATGTTAATAAATAGTTTTTTTTTTTTTTATAAAAGAACACATTTTCTTTTCTTCTAATGTCAAATTTTAGAGAATAAGTTATAAATTATAATTGCGTAAGTATCAAAATAGCCTATTAAATAACAATTACATAAATATTAAATAATTATAGAAAAGAGTAAACAATTATTTGTATTTAAAATTTTAATGCAATTATAAGATTTGTTATGTTTGTAGATGATCATAGGAAAAATATCTCAAGATCTAAGGGTGTGTTTGGATTAGAGAGTAGATTTGAGCGAGTGAATTTGAGATGAAAGTATGTGGAAAGTTTAATTGTTTAGATTAAGGAAAAAATAATAAGATTTGAGTGAAAAATATGTGAAAGTTTGTAAATGATGTGATAAATATAATAAATATTTTAATATTTCTAATATATAAAATTTTAAAGTTATTCTTATAATTAAAATAAAATATAATTTATTTATTTAATATAATTAATAATATATTTAAAAATTACCTTATAATATTAAATTATATAATTATTTTAAAATAAAATTTAAATTATGATTAAATATATTAATTTGATTGAAATTGATTATTTTTTAACATATAAAATTAAATTTTTTCAAAATATTTTTAATATTAAATTTAAATTTTATTACTATTTTATAATAATAAAAGAATTATAATAATACAAGAATTATTATTCTATAATTTATTTTTGTTTTTATTAAGTAATAATTATAATTATATTTATATTTTTATTAACTATTTATTAATATGTAAAATTTTCATTATAAAAAATTATATAATACTTAATATTTTAAATATTATTTATTATTAAATTATATAACAAATTAATATATATATAGATAATCGATTACGTTATTCACGTAATTATCTATATATATTATTTATATATAAAAATTATATTTTTATAATTTTATTATTATAATTATTATTTATAATTTAAATTTTTGTTATATTTTATTTTTATAATCATTTTAGTTTATTGTTATTTTATAAATTAGTTTTATTTTAATTATAAAAATAACTTTCATAGCAAATCTTTCTAACTAAGCTCAGAAAATTTGTAAAAAATATTTTTATTGTTTTTCCGTAAAGTATAGCCTGTTTTTCACATTTCACTCGTTTTTTTTTGTTAACAAATTTTCTACGCCCTAAAACAAACAAGTCCTAAGCGAAATAAACAAGTTACAACAAGTTACAAGTTGATGAAGTTAGAGATAGAAAAAAAAAGTTGTGTAATGAATTAAAAATTCTTCAAATGAAAAAAAAAAACTAACCAACAAAAGAAAAAGAAAATTAAATTAACGGTTTACTGAAATATTTGAAATTCATAGTCAAAATATTTTCACATAATACAAAATAATCAATAATTATAAATATTAAAAAAAATGATCTAACGTGTGTCTTAAAAATAATTTATTTTAATAAGATTGATTTTACATCTTCTCAAATACAATGGATTGTTTTGAACAAGATTTCATAATAAAAAAATGTGTAATTATTATTGTAATGAGATGAAAAATAATTTCGATATTTGAATGACTTTAATGGATATAGAATAAATTTAACAATTGAGAGAGAAGAAAAAAATTGTTCCAAATAAAACGAAACAAAATATTATATATAATGATAAAAATAAGTTTTTAAGATAACTTAATAAACTAGTGATGTTTTAATAATTTAAAATAAAAACAAATATAGGAATGAAAATAAGTATGAGAAACTAGACAAGAAAATATACATACATAACTATACCCATTCTCGTTCCTATATCCGGTATTTATAAATTTGAATATTACTTGTACTATGCCTCTCTCTTTAGTCAATACATATATTTAGATTAAAATATAATATCCATAATTACAGGTTTATTTGCTATCTCTAAAAAATTATGATTACATCTCAATTTTAATGATAACAATTATTTTTAGTGGTTGGTAGATAGATGCTTCTATTATAAGAAAATGTATGTTATTTTTTGTTTAATATAATTATCACTTATATAGTTAAAGTTAATTAAGTTATTTATGATATATGTTTTAATTAAAAAGTTGTTAACTATTCATTAAATAAATTTAAAAAGTATATTTTGTTTGGATATAGGAGTAAAAATGAGAAAAGTGAAAAAAAAGGAAAGAGAGATTAAAAGTTACATTCTGAGTTAAAAGAACTGTGTGAAAAATATATAAAAATTAGAGAACTGTGTGAAAAATATATTAAAATTAGATATGACAACTAATTGTATCTTTAAATATCTTCTCCAAACTAGTCCTAATTTTTATAAAGAATTTCTACATTTTTATAGTATAAAAGTATGTACACGAATAATATCTAATTTTAAATATAATATGAAGATGGAAATAAATAAACTTGTTCCTACAAAAATTGTCCAAATTCATTCCAATTTTGATAAAAATCCAATAAAATATAATTATAAGAATGAGTACATATTCATTCCATCCTTATTTATATATTTCTCAGTTTTTTTAATTTCTAAAACATCCTTACTAATGTAATAACTTATATTTACTATTTTCATTGGATCGTAGTTGTGTATTTTTTCTTCTTCTTTAACTACATAATTTCTTTTATTCTTTATAAACTTTTTTGACTTCTTTAAAATTCATATATCCAAGCTACTCCCCCTCTTTAGTTCAATGATGTGTTATATTTTAACAAAAAAAATTTTAATTTTATTTGAATTAAATCATTTTTAAAATGGACATTGATTATTTTTATTCTCTTTTAATATTCTTATTTATTGTTTTTTAAATTAGAATACTTCATTTTCAATTTTAAACAATCAATTATATATATAGGATAAGATGCAAGATGCTATCGGATAAGGATGAGACCGAGAATAAATTTTTATTTTATTAAAGTAATTATTAAATAATATTAAATTTATATTTTGTTGATAATGGTGTACACCTATGGTAAATAATGTAATGATGATAGATATATCGTGATTTGAATGAATTACCATAATTGCAACCGACATATGTTTCAATTATGATAATAAAAATTATTTTAAGCAAAAGATAATCAAACTTTTGAATAATATAATTAATGTAATCAATAATAATAATATATTTAACTTAATAAAAATTTTATAAAATCAAACTTCAATCAGAAAATAATGCTAAAAATATCTATAATAAAATTTTCAACCTTTTCTCTTAAAATTAGTACATATTCCTTTTAAAGTTACATAAAATTAATTATAAAGTTTAAAAATGCAATTAATATTTTGTTTATAAATTAGTTTTAAAATCTCATATTGCATCAGGTTCAAATCAGTTTCACAACCATCAAATAAAAAGTATATATATTTTGAATAGTCAATGTAATTTATTCTGATTAGTTAAAACTATAAGGATAATAATAATTTTGATGAATTGAAGCTGTTAACTTAGGAAAAAATTGATTAAACTTGTCACACAAATCAAGATTTGCATTAACTGATATCAAAGTAACACCTCTTGGTCTTCCCAATGCACACACATAGGAGGGAAAAAAGTGTGACTCAAAATTGACCAATAAATTCAATATTTCATCTACACTCACTTGGCCCAACACAAATCAATTGTCCCTTTCTCTCTTTTCACTCTCTCTCACTCTTCCTCTTCTTCCGCCATTTCTTCTCCCTCTGTCAAAGGTAAAAACTCATTCTACTACAGTTATCAAAACTTCTTGTTCAAAAACAGTTTTAAAATAAATTCATTTTTTAAATTCTTTTATTTCTCGCTTCATTTGTTTATTTTTTTCAGTGATTCTTGATCTTCCAGTTCAGAGCAGTTCCTCTTTTCTCCCTGGTAACGTCACATCCACGTTTTCTGATTTTCTTTGCCTTAGTCGATTAATGTTTTTGCGATTGTCGATTAATGTTGTTGTTAATTTTTGTGTGTTTCGTATTTCGTTGCGTCCTCGTTTCTCTGTTGATTTTATTTGGCTGGTTGAAATTTCTAGGGTTTAAGCTGTTTGTGATGTTTATGTAGTTTGATTTTTTTCTTCTTCTTCTTGATGAGGTGAAGTTGCGATAATGTGTTTGCATACATACACAAATACAGCCACCAGCCACCGTTTCGTGTATTTTGTCTTTTTGCGAAATTTTGGGTTTATTCGTTTGTAAATGATTGTTGTTAGGTAACATTTATTTATTTACATAATGTGAGTTCGTTGAAAGTGTATTCTACATGAACATTTTCCTGTGCTATAGTTTGAATTGAGTTACATCCCTGGCACATTAATATTTGGTGTTGGATTATGAGATTTTAATAGCAGGACTACCGAGTATATGGAACAATTTTAACTATCTGTTGATACAGTTTGGCTCAATGTTGAGACTTCAAATATGGATGAGGAAATTCTGTCTTGATTCATTTCATTTTCTTTTGACTCCAGGAAATTGGCTACTGCTGTCCTTTTTTCGGGGTTGGATTCTTTTGTTGTACAATGACTAGACCAACAACTCGAAATAAAAATAAAAGGCAAAGACAAGGTGATGAAGATGACACTTCTGAAATATGGAGGTACTACTATCTGAAGTTTTTTCAGCTTGTCGAACATAAGGAGATTAGAGCAGATTGTTTACATTACGGGTTTTTTGTGTAGGAAAATTCATAAAACAGGTGCAGTGACTGAAGCTGATATGAACCAACTGTATATGATTTGGAAGCCTGTCTGTTCAGGTTGTCGTGTTAATACTAAAGATAACCCAAATTGCTTCTGTGCATTGGTACCACCTCCAAATGGTACCCGGAAGTCTGGCTTATGGCAGAAGATGTCAGACTTTCTTGAAAGTCTTGGCCCTGATCCATCAACAGATCTTCGTGCTTCCGATTGTTCACCTGCAGGTCTGACAAATCTAGGTGCAACATGCTATGCCAACAGCATACTACAGTGTTTGTACATGAATAAATCTTTCCGACAAGGCATATTTTCTGTAGAACCGGATCTTTTACAACAGCAACCAGTGTTAGATCAACTGACTCGGCTTTTTGTACAATTGCATGCTAGTAAAAAGGCTTTCATAGATTCTTCCCCATTTGTTAAAACACTGGAGTTAGACAATGGAGTTCAACAGGATAGCCATGAGTTCCTCACGTTGCTCTTGTCATTACTTGAGCGTTGTTTGAGCAATTCCAATGTGGCAAGAACAATTGTTCAAGATCTTTTCCGAGGGAGCGTGCGGCATGTGACAAGGTAAGAATTAGTGGTTGTGGGTAACTTATTGAACAATACAAAATACCTTTTTCCTACTTATTTTATTTTGTGGGGATGGATCTATGGCTTCCCCACTCCTTGAAAATACAGGAAAATGCCCGAAAAACAATTTAGCTTGGGAATGATGTTAATGTTGCAAGATTCGTATTTGAATTTGTTTCCCCTGACAATGTATTTTATGTTACTAAATCACGCTTTTGATTACATTTTTTCTTCTAATTTGGCTGTTACATTTTTCTCTAAGGACTGTGTGGTATTGATAATGTAATTAGTGGTTCATAATCCTCTTCTCGTTGTTGGCCAAAAGCTAAGATGCATTGGCACTGATATGGACTGAGGATATGACAGTTACACAGACACATCAGCACAACAAAATTTGATGTGTCCATGTCTGTTTTGCAGTGCCTTATTGTGTTGTGTCTAACATGAAGTGTTTGGAATGTTTCCGACACTGCCTTTCTTGAAAGTGTCTTTGCTCTATACGGCAGAAGTGAATCTGGTATTTTGAGATCAAATGATCCCAAATAAATTTTTTATACTTCTACATTCATATTATATATGTATGTGATTAGTGGTAGCTGTATTTTTGACTGTTATGCATTTCTTAATTTTATTTTTGCTTTGCAGGTGTTCGCAATGTGGAAAAGAATCTGAAGCTTCTTCCAAAATGGAAGACTTCTATGGATTAGAATTGAATATCAAGGGACTAAAAGGTTTAGATGAGAGTCTAGATGATTACCTTGCAATTGAAGAGCTTCATGGAGATAATCAATATTTTTGTGGGTCATGTAAAACAAGAGTTGATGCTACTCGCAGCATCAAGCTGTGTACATTACCTGGTGTACTTAATTTTCAACTTAAACGTTATGTCTTCCTTCCACAGGTATTAGGAAAAACTTGAGTTATTATTGGGAGCACTACACAACAAAATGCTGTCTGTACATTTTTTTCATGGTTTAAATACTCTTTATGTTTAATTATTGTTCTTTTGTGTTCTACAGTATTAGATTGAGAATGCTAGGGAACTTACTAAAAGAATAAATATCCCATTACAGAATTTAAAAAACTTAAATTGAAATTGATTTACTTTGGAAAACTGTGCAGGATATATTTTGAAATCATTTCTTTGGGTAGTGGTCATGCATGAGTAGTTTTCCGAAGATACTGTGTAATGATTGCATGGCTTTTCTTTCTTTGGGTGTCTACATGTAACAGTGGTTTTTCATACCATTATTCTACCCTTTGTGATTTTTTATCTTCTTCATACCTGTGGAGTAAATCTTATTTTCTGCAATACTATATTTCTTTCTGATATTTTTGTCCTGTATTCTTCCATTTCGCTGCCAGAATACAACGAAGAAGAAAATTACTTCTGCATTTTCATTTCCTGCTGAACTTGATATGCGCTGTAGATTGTCTGAGCCGTCTGAGTTTGAATTGATATATGACTTGTCAGCTGTACTGATTCACAAAGGCACTGCTGCTAATAGTGGCCATTATATTGCCCATATCAAAGATGAAAACACTGGGCAATGGTGGGAATTTGATGATGAGCAAGTTACTAACTTGGGTTGTCATCCCTTTGGAGAAGGAGGTTCGTGTTTTACTTCTAAATCTGTTAAGACGGATACACTTCATTCTAGTTGCTCTGAAGCAATGCTAGCTGACGGTAATGGTTTAGATGCCCCTCATTCAGAATCTTCACTTGTGGAGACATTTTCATCTGGTGATGCATACATGCTAATGTACCATCTTAAGCATAGCAAAAATGTTGGTGAAAAGGGAGCCATGGTTTATGGTGTTAACTTTAAAGAAGCAGAGGGCAATGCAGTAACTGCACAAGACAGTACTTGTGTCCCTTCTCATCTTTGGGACGAGATTCAAAATTTTAATGCCTCATATCTTGATTCTTGCAACGAGTACAAACGTAGGAAAATGTTAGAACTGAGTTGTATCAATGAGAGGAGACAGGAAGTTCGATCTATTTTAGCTGAAGCTCCTGTCCAACCACAAGAGCAACCATATTTTTGGATCAGTAGTGACTGGCTGCGACTGTGGGCTGACACCATTAGTCCAACGTTAGTGCATGCTTTCTATTAAAGTTTTTTTTCCTTCATTTGAGAATTTATTCCGTTTATTTTATTATTTGTAACAAAGGTTATTTCTTCGAGCCTTTAGATCAAGTGTTCCTTCTACCAATTATTGTGGGTAGGATTGTTTCACTTAATAAATAGGTTACTTACATCTTAATGTTAACAGTGCTATTGACAATACATCTATCCAATGTTCCCATGGGAAAATTCCAGTGTCTAAGGTTACCTCAATGAAGCGATTATCTTCTAAAGCATGGGATAAATTATTGTCTAAGGTAACCTGACATATGTTATGTACTTGATTCCTTTTTTTTGTTAGTCTTTTTGTGTTATTGTATCATACATTGACTCTGTTGCTTCTTTAAAATCAGTATGAAAACAAATGGTAATTTATCATGGGAAAGAATAGATTGGAAAGTGATTTTTTTTCTCTTTTACACACTGTGATAGCTAATACTACTAGGAGAGATGTAAACGGATCTATCAGAGGGAGCATTTTTATAAGAAAACTAGTATCCTATAAGTGAGTTTACTTTGTAGCATTAGTAGCTGTTTTCGTCATGAAGTGCCAAGTTTACCTTGTTCTTATTGGCTATGCCAGCAAGGAAACTGTTGTCATATGTGTGTCTGAAGAAGGACTGGAGGAGAAACATTTTAATAAATGATAATTTTTGTGAAGTAGGCATTACATTGTACTCAAAAGGACAGGAAGTTTAAGCTTCAGTTGAGAGATTTTGTAGCAGTTGATTTCTAGTTATGAACTTCTGGTTTATTCAGATATATCAACTCATATTTTTCCGTTGTTGCAAAATAGTTATTTACATAGTTTGCTTCATTTATTGGCTTGTAAAATTCAGTATGGTGGGGGACCAACTCTTTCTCACGATGACTGCTGTTGGGATTGCATCATCGAAGGGGCACAGAACGTGGTGTCAGCTGACTCCTATCGGGATCAAAGAGAATCATTGAAGCAGTTTGCACGTGCTATTCTCGATGGAAATTATGAAGATGGAAAGTACTATGTGTCTAGACCATGGTAAGACTGGAATTCTTTTTTCATGCCAGTTCTGGTTCTTTAGAAAGGGATAAGAGGTGGTGTGAATAAGTGTTCTGTTTCATTATTAAATAGTAAAATTTGCCAAGTTTAGTCTTGGAAAAATCTATCACCTGTTCTGCTCAGTGTAACTATAATCTAAAAGTGTAACTATATTCTAAAGATATTTCCTAGGGGTATTACACTCGTTTTTCATTTCCTTGCATTATCTTCCCTTGTCTGTTAGGATATTTCAAAAGTAACAATACTAAAACCTTTATGCTGACGAGTTTAAATTTTTAGGCTGCAGCAATGGTTGAAAAGAAAAGTTGTTGATGCTCCATCTGAAGCTGATGCTGGACCAACAACATCCATTAGTTGTCCACATGGACAACTTATGCCTGAGCAAGCTGTTGGTGCCAAGCGGTTGCTTGTTCCTGAGCGTTTCTGGCTTTTCTTATATAAAGATGCCATTTCTGTAAAGCCTGATGATCCTCTAGGTTGCCCTGCTTTTCCTGTAGACTCAAGTGAATGCTCCCAATGCCGTGATGAAATATCCAAAGAGGCTTGCTTTGAGGACTCTATGAGGTGGTTGTTTTCTGTACATCTTCTATTAAAGTACAAGTGGCATAGAAAATTCTGAAGTGAATCTTTTTTCATGATGCAGATTAGTAAAACAAATGCAACGACAAAATCATGAGAAATTATTTGTTGGTAAAAGCATGCCACTCTCTCTGCATTGCAAATATTTCTTAGTTCCCTCGTCGTGGATTTCAAAATGGAGGAATTACATTAATTTGGCTGTCAAGAATTCAGATAAACCTGAAACTTTAGATGGGGTAATTGATTCACTAATGTGTGAAAAGGTATGGTTACCTGACCATCTTTTGCCATGCTTTGTGCATCTTGCTTTTATCTTGGTTTAGTAAACAACTCACTAGCACTTTGTTAAATTTGAGTTGACTTTTTAGCTGTACAATTATTATGAGAATAGTTACTTTGAAAATTTATTGTCATACATGTTAGGGATCTAGTTGTGGATTTCTTATTCTTCATACACTGATATGTCATCTTTAATCCATAGCAGTTTTGTGATGAATTTTGTTTCCCCCTTTTTTTGTGTCTTCAGCACTCACGGCTGGTAGAAAGGCCTCCTGAACTGATTTATAGACGGGGTGCTATAATCTCAAGAGAATCTTCTGTAAGTTGGAATTATTAAAGGAATTTCTACAATGTAGTCAGTCAAGTGACGTGTACATGCAAGCCTTTGTTTGCTGAAATTAAATTCAGCATTTTTAGTACGCTTGAAATCTTTCTTTAAGATAGTTTGTTCCCAGTATAAACTTGCTCTCTTTGTTTCTCCATTCTTGCGTATCTATGTGACTTAAGTGTTTTTCGTCTCAGTTTTATGATTATTCACTTTGTTGATTCTAGGTAGGTGGCTTAACCATAATATCTGAGGATGATTGGAATTGCTTCTGTAAGGAATGGAGTGGCGTTGAGACCAAAGGTATATCTGCAAGAATTGAGAATGTTAATGATTTGGAAAACGCTGTGAATGGATCCTGCAAAGAGATGCCTATATGTGAGGATCAGCTTGATACTTGGGATAAAGTGAATAATGAAAGCGGAAATGGAGTGAATGGAGAACTTGTGATTAAGACTTGTCCTGAGGTAATCCAAAAACTGTCACCATCTGTTATATATGCTATTTTGTCTCTGACCCTACTTTTCTTTCTCCTCCTTGGTTTGTTAGTTGTTAGCTTTGTTCATGGTTTGTGGTTTTGTAATTGTAATTACAAAAATACCTTTGTTAAGGGAAACTGAGAAGGCATATGAAGAATTCGACATGTTTAGACTACAATGGAACTATATAATATATAGGGGAGAGAACATAATTACAGAATATTCACTCAGAGCATATTTTAGGCTAACATCTTAAATATATAATCAATCTAATTGATCCTAATATTATCAATTGATGCTAGTTATCATAAGCTACTATCTAAAGGATTCTAACAACCTCATTGTGTTCACTTTGTTTCTTATTTTAAAGAGTAAATTAGACTTCCATCTTCTGAATCTTTTTCCAGATTGTGCATGAGATATCTCTCCGATTTTGACACATAGACAGCGCCTTAAGTGTTTAACACTATTATGTTGTGCACAGCAGTTTTCACACATGCATAACACTATAACCCTTTACTTTTGAATGTAATGCATGTTTCTAAATTAAAACAATAATGTCTTCTTCAGTAAGCAACTTCCAGATGGCCCTGTGTTGCTTCTGAAAATAAAGTTGTACTTGAGTTAATAATTGTCTAGTTCTATTTCATTTGGCATGATCTATGTCACTCCCATGTTTGCTCCCGCTGAGCAACCTACTTATGTGAGAAAGTATAACTTCTCTGTTTTGGTTTCATTTGAACTATAATGCATCTTCTCTCAATATGCAGGTTTGTGAAAGTTGCATCGGAGAAAAGGAGAGCTTTGAGTTATTGCAGAAACTTAACTATTGCGACAAGGACATCAGTGTAATTTTTGTCCATGGAAAAGAGGTCCCCAAATCTGTCTTGGATGCTGCAAAGGGCTTTGTTGAAACAGATAGGAGGGTTTCTAAACGTTCTCGGAAGACTAAAAATGGGAGTTCAATTAGCTTAAAAGTTTCTGCTTCAACATCAATTTACCAGCTGAAAATGATGATATGGGAATCTTTTGGGGCAAGTCAAATTTGTTATATGTTTATCATTACCCTGAAACACCCATCATATTTGTTATGTTTTTTTTTTTCGTTTATTTAAAAAGCATTGCATATCAAGGTGAACCGAAACTGACTTGGATGTTTAGATAGAAATTAGCTTAAATTGGAAATAGAATGGAATGATAAAAACCACTTTCAATTTGTTTTCATGTATATATTGCTGTAATCAATTTAGTGCTTAATAATGTATTGTTTATTTTTTCTACATCTGGTAAATTGTCCTTGCAGGTTGTCAAAGAAAACCAGATACTACAAAAAGGCGATAGAAGAATTGATGTTGATAATGAATGTACTACGCTTGCAGATGTTAATATATTTGCTGGAGATCAGATCATTGTGAGGGACTCTCAAATCCATGAAAATCGAGATATTGCAGGTATGCTATATGGTACTGGTACTTTATTATCTTTGTCTTACATATACTCTTCCATTCTAGAATAGGCTGGAGGAATCGGGGAGAAATTTGGGCAAGCCTTGGGTTTGGAAAGTATACAGAAGAAAGAATAGGGAGTGAACAGAGGGAAATGTTAAGCTGGCATGGAGAGAATGAAGAAAAAGCGCAAGTTAGCTAGAAATGGTGGTAAGGGGACCAAAGTGGAGAGGAGAGGAGAGGAGAGGGAGGGTGAGAGGAATAGGAAGAACCAAGTTTGTTACAGGAGAGAATTTATTTTCTCTATAGGAGCCGTGGACAGTAGTGAGCTTGCTACTGAATTTTCCTGCATCTTTCAATAGCAATTTCATTTTTTGTTATTCACACTGGATTTGGGTTCATAACAAATTGGTCCAACCTGTCTGATCTATGTTGAGGTGTCATTTTGTGTACACAAATGAGTTGCATTATAAGGAGATTTCTGTTGGTAGATGCCAGCAGAGAAGAGTAAACCAGAAGGAACTATGGAGTCGAAGAAAGAATAGGAAGGGAAGTGGGGGAAATGTTGGGCTGGCAGAGAGAGAATGAACCCAGCGAAAGTTATTTACGAACGAGGTTAATGGGACCACATAGAAGAGGAGAGAGGGATAGGAACAATCAAGTTTGTTACTGGAGAGAATGCATTTTCTCTGTAGGAGCCGTGCTTGCAACTGTATTTTCCTGCAGCTTTCAATAACAATTTCATCTTTTCCTTTCGTTTTGTCATTCTGTATTTTTGTTATTTCACAGTGATTTTGGGCTCATAACGTATACACATTGTCATATTCGTATTTTGCAGATGAGCTTTGTGATGATGTAATGGAAACGCAGCATACCGAGGCAGGTTTTCGTGGGACACTCTTGACATCTCAGGTTGTTTAGGAAACACACTCAGTTTCAGTGGTATATCTTTTGTAACATTTATTGGTGTATATATAAGTTCTAAATTGAAAATTTTGAGCGAGAAAAAGAAGTTTGTAGTGCGATACAACCATGTAAATCATCTAGCCCTTACACTGCGTTGAATGCAAATTATGTGTGCGTAAGTACATCAATCCTGGCTAGAGTTAATTCAATATCAAATCTGAGGCTAACATTTTGAAACATATTTGGCAAAACTTTTCTATTTTAAAAATAAATTAGTTCTACCTAATTTGACAGTTTAAGTTTCTAAACTGACATTGGCTAACGCGGACTAATGTTCGTGCCATCTGGTTTATGGTGGACAAATTACTCATCACCTTTGGATTTATTGTTAAAATATTCTATGGTTATGATGAATTCCTCAAAACCTTTCCCATCTCCCATCTGTTTTTATCTGCTAGATTATTTTTAATTTTAACAAATTAAAAATGGTCACCTATCTACTTTTTCCCAAGGCTTATTGTCTTCTAGCATTGCATTTGAAGGAACGAATGTCGTTGTTTATGTTCTTGCATGAACTTGACGGTGTAGATATTGACTAGAGTTTCCGAAGCAAAGAACGTATAGTTGTCGAGGGGTGATTTTTAGGATGCTTTTTAGGAGCTGCGTAACACTTTTGTTTCTCCGTCTCTTGCCTGACGTTGCACACGGTGCCACCAAAATTAATGATTTTTGGAACAAGATTTTTAGAGTAAAATTTTTGGAACACTGAAAATACCTTAAAGTACATGTTTTTTCAGAACAGGGTTTTTGAAACAATTTTTTTAGAACATATATACTATCTTTTGGAATGTATGTTATGAAAATAGGTTACGGAACAGTTTTTCGTAATACATTTCATGTGTTTTAGAAATTTCTTTGCAGCGTTTTTCATCGTCGTGAATAGTGACGGCAACAGTGGTGGTGGAGTGTAGGAGAGAAGTTCAAAAATAGGGCAGTGGAAAGTAATTTTCGAATTCAAATTACTTTCGAAAATGAATGGCGAACATTCAATATCTCAAACAAAATTCAAACTATAGTAAATAGCGCTTGCGCTTTAAGATATACAGGAATCAGACTCTAAAGTGAGATTTTTTTATGGTAAATGTGTAGTACATTAGAGTGGTGAACACCTTATATGAAGTTCAAATTCTACAATTTAGACATATTTTATATTCTGAATTATAGATACATCATGAATTTTTAAATTTTTTTTGTTATTCTTTGCAAGCTCATTAATACAAAATAAAATTCTTTTAGATAAATGTAAATATTTTTAATATCAAAATTTTTAAATACAAAAAGTATATTTTTTAAGGATAATAATATTCAATTAAACTGAGCATATAACACATTTTGGCATAAGAAATGAGAATGTGTCATGTATTAATGATTACAAGTTGTCGTACAAAATATTTTAATTTAAATTTAAAATCTATGTACATATCAAAATTATATAAAATTTGTATTTGTGTTGCTGGATTGTATAACATGTGATTGTTTAGTGTAAACAATTTTCTCATATGTGACACTACAGACTAATTGTAATGTATTTTGGGTTTTTGTTCATGGTGGAGCGTATTTTGACATATATTCATAGTCAATTATGCATTACAAGATTTCGACGAGACAATCCTTTTGAATATACTTACTTTAATTGAAATCACATTAGTCACTTAAAATATTAAAACAAATAACCATACTAAAATAATAATAAATACAGAACAAAGAAATTATCCATTGGAAAAGTATGATCTTGCTTTATGGTTGGTCATGTCTTGTCATCGTTCAAAGTATGTGGATGACGATGTGACAGTATAAATAGTCAATCTTTGTTCGACCCAAAATGTATGTACGAGTGTGATGGATGTGAAGTCGATGTCACACCAATAATAAGATGGTTGACAAAGTGCAACCATCGTTAGAATAACGATTACACCACCTTCAAACATGGGAAAGGCTGATGAACTGTCTACTCATACCTATACTGGAGCAACATATGATCTAGAAAATGGTGTGAGTAAGTCTTAAGTCAGATATATCTCGAGAATGACGATATTGCTTCAAACAACTTACTGGGACAATGATCGTCGTACGGAGTCTAGATCATCCTAGCATGAGTAACACCATCTATCTGGACATGTACATCACCAATTGTGCATATATGATGTTCGATGACGTAATGTGATGCCTAAGGGAGAATTTTCTCATATGTGGGATTCAAATCTTTTCTTTCCGTCCTTGGGAGGTGCTCATATAGCCATGTTTATTCTATATAAAAAAATCATTATTAATATCTTTAAGTAAAAATAAATGTAAGTTTTTCAAAGTATGTATATTATTTACCTGTAAAAGTATGACATAACCCCTCAACTGTTTCATTTGGGCAAAGGAAACATCTCCTCACTTGGTCAAACGTCTAGGTAAGTATGATTGCTCCTTATGTATACCCACCACACATCTTCAAATTGTTGAAAGGAAGTAAGTACGACACACTAATAGATGTCACACTTTTATATGCAAATATTGTGCACCCAACAAAGTGCAACAAATAAGTTTGAGTTGTGTACTCCCATCTCTGGTGGATGGTGCAGTCCTTGTACACCTTGTGCAACCAACTCAGTCTAGCGTGAGCACCATGACAGTGCCTCAACTTTGTTGACATCACCGAACTCTACCTGGAGGAGCTCAATCAACAGTGATGACGCTGATGAGAAATCCAATGTCACATAAGAACAAAACTGTCTCACGAGATACAACAAAGAAGATACCTTATCTAACATGAATAATCATCTTACCCATTGGGGGTGGAAGGTGTCGGTGTCGTGGCGCTACCTTTCCACAAAGGTTGAAATGAAACTCTTATTAGCGGTCTTATAATTAATGTTGCACAGTGGCAACAACCTAGTATTGCACAGAGGCAACAACTTAGTATTGCACAGTGGCAACAATCTAGTGTAAATACTATGGGCTCAATTTGGAGATTAGGAATCCCAAAAACCTAATTTACATCTGTGCGAGACCAAGGTGTAAGGCCAACTTGTTCCCTGTCTCTTCTACGAACTGACTATCATGTCGAGACTCCTTAACTCGAGAGCGAAATTTATATATAAGGGTGACTCGATAGGCTCAACAACCTTGCTAGGGTAGACTTTGATACCATATCAAAAAGTGAACTTTAAACCTAATTTAACCTTACAAAACCGACTTATAAGGTGAGGTTTGCACTTATCTATAAACTATTGAAAAACGTCATCTTTAGTCAATATGGAATATCCAATAATAACCATGTCTCTGCCAAACGCCAACTCATTTTATAGTATTAAAAAATTTTAGAAATAAATACATTATATTTTGAATTGCGCAATCCAAAAATACATCCTCTATTGCACAATCTAGAATTTAAAAAGCACATAAAATGGGTTATGGATTATACAATGCAGACTCGTTTTGGATCAACCATTTTAAAATCATGCAACATCAGCAAAAATGAGGAAAAAGAAATGCAAATATGAATGTTCTAAAGTAACAGCAGCCTAACGGAGCTGACGTTGATTCTTAGGAGCACAATACTGGTCTCACAGAGAAACTCTCAGAAGAACACAACACTAGAGGAATGCACCGATGACCTACGAAGAAGAAAGGTAATAGAGAAATGAAAGATGGATTGTATATAAATTGAGCTGAAAGTATTTTGGCCATTTCACAGTCCCATTGGGGTGCAAAATGAAGAAGCCTGTATAAGGGCTCCAAAATTAACCCACTATTCATATTTGGTGTTTTCCGTTATTGAATGCTGTCATTTTTCATATTTTCAGTTTAACATCAATTAGTTTTATTTAAGTGTGCTTACTTTTCTTTTAAGAAATTATTCTCATACAATAACTTGTTATAACTAATAAAAATATTTGGTTTATTATATATTAGTTGGCTAATTAGTCATTTTTAAAACTCACATTAAACTATATAGCTTATTTTATAAGTTATTGAAGTTATTTTTTTTATATAATTTTTAAATAGGCTTATCTATAAGTTAAGGAATCATAATTGAAGAATACTTATGTTGTAATTGTTGAACATTGTGTTGGGACACAACTAGTATAAAATTGTGTGTTGTTATCTTTTATCCCTTCTTGGTTAAATTGATATATTTGATGAGCGAATCTTGAAGAATGTTTTTAGCTTTTGAATAAATAAAAACTTTTTCAAAATCATCATATAATGCTTTAGTTTTATCATCTTATCGATTATAAGAAGATTCTCGGTATGATCTTTTAAATTTTTTACAAACCAGTCAAACTAAAATTTTTTTTATTCACATGATGTTCTTTAAAAAAAAAAAACACAATTCAAAAATCGATTGTGTCTTTTTTTCTCATTTTAAAAGTTATCAAGAATAATTTTCTAATTCTATACTAGAGTTGTAATTCATAATATTGTTAATTTCAACCTTAAGCTTCAAATTTCCAATATTATAATTTTATTGATAAAAAGTAAATCAATTATACTTAATAAATTAATTATATTTTATTATAAATTAAATTTATCTCTACGACTAATAGTGTAATTTGACATTTTTCATAAATTTTTTAAAAAAGAAATTCATCAATCATACAAGTCAAATTATCAAATTGTTCATATTTCATTTTTCATTAATATTTTTTATTACAAGAGTAAATTTATAATCTTATATAATTTTATCAATTAAAAAATTTAAAATATCAATCACATTATTGACAAACTTTCAGTTCAAATCTTTCATTTGTCATCATTTTTTTTTCATATGCTTTCATATCAAATTTACTCCTTCAACTTTTTACAAACTTTATTAAATTTATTCCCTCAAATCTAAATTTTTCATTCATCATCATTTTTTTTTCACATGCTTTCATATCAAATTTACTTATAAACTTTCTACAAACTTTATTAAATTTATTCCCTCAAATCTCTCTTTGAATCTAAACAAAGCCTTAATAAAATTAGTTTGAGTCCATTCAATTGTTCAATTTTAGATTAGTACATTTTGAATCCTAGTTTTTAAAAAATATTAATGATCATTGATGCCATTAGAGATGGCAAGAGGGCAGGATGAGTGTGAATTTGACTATTTATTCTCATTTTCAAAATAAAAATTAATTCTTGAATGCATAATCATCCTTATATTCAATAGGTGTATAAATTTTTATCTCATCCTCATCTTCATTTATTGTGTTCATACCAGTCCACTTACTATTTCAAATATTAATTAAATAATTTTTTATATAAAAATTTACAACAAAAGTAACATGATATTATCAAATATTCAATATAAAAAAGAAATACATTTTTTAAATTTTTTTTTCTCTAATGTCAACTATCAAGAAATAAATTATATTTGTATAAATATCAAATGAGAGTATCAAATAATATTTGAATAAAAATCAAATAATTATAAAAAAGAGGAAAAATGATGAAAGACCTCATCTCTAGTTGATGGAATCTCGGGTGGCCCAACTGTTGGGTAATTCAAGGGGGCAAAACTACGGAGATCTCACAAGAATGAGAATTGAGCCAAACCCACACAAGGGAATGACACCACCTTTAACCCAAAACCTTAAGGCATTGGGTTTGTGGATCTTCTTTCTTATTTATATGTTGTTCAACTTTTTCATTTCTACTCAATGTGTGACTTAGACTCACACTTGGATACCTAACAAATCTCCCCCTCAACACGCTTGCTTGAAATCTCCATCAGGAAGACTTTCGATACAGAGTCACCCAAGCCGCAAACCATCGACTCTAATACCACTTGTTAGATAATTCGAGGAGGCAAAACTTGAGAGATCTCACAAGAATGAAAGTTGAGCCAAACCCACACAAGGGAATGATACAACCTTCAACCCAAAACCTTGAAGCGTTGGGTTTGTGGGTCTTCTTTCTTATATGTTGCTCAACTCTCAACTTTCTCATTTCTACTCAATGTGGGACTCACACTTGGATACCTAACACCAACAATCGTGTTAGGATAGATTCTAATACCATAACAGAAGTGAACTTAAGTCTAACTTAACCTTACAAACTGGTTGATGTAGAATCTCGGGTGGCCCAACAACCGTGCTAGGATAGATTCTGATCCTATAACAAAAAGTGAACTTAAGTCTAACTCAACCTTACAAACTGATTTGTAAAATGAGATTTGCACTTATTTATAAACTATTGAAAGACAGACGTTATCTGTAGTCGATGTGGAATCTTCAAATATAAATATTATCAAATAAATCAAAGATACTTTAACAATTTAAAATGAGAATGAATGTGACAACAATAATAAATATTAAGACGGATGCAAGGAGGAGAACGATTCTATCTGCATACTCAAAGTTAAAAAATAAAAAAATTAGTTATACTCATGCATATTCTAGTTAATACAAGAATTTTATGTCGAAAATTTGACGGGGTTGAATAATACATACATAAACGGATTTATTTGTCATCCTAAATAAGATTCTCTATTAACAATTAAATAACATATTAACAATTAGACGACACACTTGCAGTAAATCAAAATTACTTAATATAAGCATAATTACAATTAAATTCTTAATAGAAGCATAATTACAAAACTCGCGAAACTATTTAAGATAAGAAATGATATAAGCTTAACAAATAAAAATATGACTCAACAAGAAAGCAAAAACCGAACTAGTACGAAATAAAATATAAAACACCAAAGAATTTCCATTCACCTATATCATTATGCTCTTCTTTTTTTCCGACAAAACAAACAGCCTTAAAAGCTTAAAGAAGATGTGATTCATTCATGAGTGTAGTACATTACAATCTCCCTCATCAATGGCAGCAAAATTTTAAATTATGTTCCCATTTTATATAAAAAAAATGTATACATAAATAGAAAACAAATATCTAAATCCAACGTTTGTGATTTCGAAAATGGTGGGTAGATCCGAACCATCGATCCCAAGCAGCATCAACTGAACCTTTAGTGCTGCAAAAAAATTTCTCATCAGTTCATACCCTTTCCTTTCACCTTTTGGTTAAGAATATTATAACATATGCTTTCCTTTTACATTAAAATACACAAACAAGGCAACATTGGATCCTTAAAAAGAAGAAAGATCCTACCACACCACAGCTACTGTTCCTGTCAGTTTTTTCTTTACAATTCAAATTTAATTTCAAAACATGTATAATTCTATATGAAAACACTATTTTAAATGCCCATCTTATTACAGGTTCAATATGAAAATTCGCAAATTTTTGGTGAATTTCATAATGATTCTTCTTAAATTTATAACATTCAATAATTTTTAATTAATCATAACTAGAAAAAGTGTATTAAAAGGTGTATTAGCATTCTTTATTCCATAATACAAGCCTCTATCAAGTAAAAAACAAGACTTCAATTTTCATTAGAGAATAACAAACCATTTCTAAGATATAGTACTTAGTTTTTGTAATAAAGGTAGTGTGAAGAACATCAAGATGAACAATTTCTTACCATGGAAGGAGAGGATCTGGAGTAGATTCAACGCTTGAAATTAATCTGTAATAAGACCACAATGGATGAAACAGGGTCAATGATAAAACAAACACTATATTGTTTATAATATAATATAATATAACATGGCTTTGCTTACTCCTTGCAAACGATGGAGGATTCACCAATTGTTTCAACCTGTTCCAATTCTTCCTGCATCATCATAATCATCACAGTTCAGTGTCAAATTCTTGTTCTAAGTTAAGATGAAGACAACAATTTATGCAAATGGTTGAACAGAACAAAATGGATGATCAAATTGAAAGAAAAAAATAGGAAGAGAGAAAAAGGGTTGACCTGCAAAATGGTAATTTGGTTGTTGAGGTTGGTTAGGGCTGCTTGCAACCTATGTTTCCCAATGAAGCCAGCAGGGAGAGAGGCAGCTCCTGATTGAGGGTGATGAGAGCCCTTTTGTCTCCCTTCTTCTCTGTAATCCTCTGACAATTCTCTTCCATTTTCTGATGCCAATACCTCTGAGGATTGGTGTTCATCCATGGCCATATACACTTAGATGAGGAATGAAAGGGATATTGGAAGGGAGAAAAAGAAAGGATTTTTTTGGGTCAAATAAGGAGGGAGGGTGGAAGATGAGTTGAAAATGAGGGTTGGACCAAAGGGATTAAATATCCAAATGATAGATGCAAAAGGGGGTGGGTCTGATTACAGGTCATATGAGAATTAGGTTTATTTAATTGTTGTGAGCAAAAGTGGTGCTTCTATTCATACCAGATTGGTGGGTTTGTGAGGAAAATAATGAGTAGAATATATATTGTTTTTGATTGTGAGATTGGGACAGTGGACACCACTCGCATGTGTGGAAACAGGGAAACGTGACACACCAACTATGCCTCAACTCTTGCTTTCATTTCTTTTGTCAACTCAATTAGTTATTCACTTTGGAATTTTTCAATTCACTCAACTTTCTTCTATTACACATCCCAATCATCCTATGAAAATGTTAACATTACTGAAACTGGAATGAGAATGGGTTTTTGGAGGAGAAAAATAAACAGCCTGTTACTGTTAACATTAACATTCTGCTTGGAAAGGGACTAACTGCAAACACCAGATATGGTTTAATTGTTTTTTGATACATAGGCATCCCGTAATTTTTTGAGCCCATAAAATATTTTCTTTTTAAGTTGTAATTTTTTTCTTCTTCCCTTTTCGATATAACTATAAGGTTGTTCTATGAAAACGTCTTCAATCATTCATCCTTTTGGAGCTATAAATACAATTACAGCCTCAATAGAAGCCATAGGAGCAAATACTTTTTGTATAATCTATTTTGAACTGTTAAGAATACCCCTTTACTATAAGTCTTCCCTTAAATTTGTCCACCTCTCACTTTTCATTAAGTTCGGTCTTATAGATCCACATTGCTCCAATTGTTTTTGCTCCTTTAAGTAAATCAATTAATTCCCAATTGCCATTTTTTTTTTCTATTGCTTCTATCTCTTTATAACAAATAGGGTTTAACAACTGTTGCATACATGACAAGATGAGTTGTATCTTCATCAAAGAAACCTCCTATCATGTAATCTTCCATCCAAAGGTCACCTTCTATTCTTCCCTTCATTTGATAAATCACTACTACCTTCTTCTTCAATTCATAAATCACTGTTATTTACATATGTTTACCTCTTTGTATTGTTGGGTCAAATCCAAACCAATACATTTTCAAAATTATGAAATATTTTTTAAAATCCTTTGAATTTTCTAAGTTTCTATTATTTTTATTTGAATTTTTTTTATTTGAATTACAATGAACAAAGTTTCTATGCAAATATTCTTTACAAAAATCAAAATAATGTAATTTACTCATAAAGTTTAGCAAACATGATAAAATGTTTATTTAAGTCCTTATAATCATGTACAAAAACTTTAAAAATACTTTTATAAGCATCTTCATTTATGCTTGTGTTTTTATCTTTTCCTATTTCTTTTCTTCTCCAGTCGTTTTTGTCATTGTTTTTTAATATGAAAATCTTAAAAAAAAAAAAAGCAATTGACTTTACAAGAATAATAATTTCATGAGAAATAATAGACTCAAAATTAGAAGGAGAAGAAATGAAAGTTATAAAGTCTCTCTCTAAATATTTTTTCAATAATTTCTTTAGATGATTGGGAATGTATTTATTCTTTTTTTTCTTCTTTTCTTTTTCTTTTTTTCTAATAATTCTTTCTTCTTTTCTTTCTCTTCCTTTTCTATTTTTTTCTCTTAGTGCTCTCTTTTCTCAATCTTTTGTAATAATCGAATCTTCTCTTTCTCAATCTTTTGTAATAATCTCTGGAATCTTGCTTGTTTGGTGTACCATTAGGTCATTGATGATTATTATGTCCATATCCTTTACACGTGCAACATATAATAAAACTAGTTTTAACTTTAGAGTTTGTTTTTCTTTTTATATATATATTTGTCTTCCTTGTCTCCATAGTTTTCATAATCTTTTGCATTTTTGTAATAGGGAATTTTTTTTAACCTCTTCTTCTTTATTCATAACAATCTTTTTCTTTTCCATATTAAAAAGTTCTAGTGTATATTTTGGTTCTTCTTTCTTTCCTTTATTTTTCTTATCTTAATTGAACCAATTCTAGCCTTTGTCTTTTCACCTCTTCTTAGAACTCTTGTATAATCATTTTCTCCCTTTCTTGATTCACACTTTTTGTAGTTTTTCATTGGTTTTTATGAAGGCTTGAAGATATACCTGCAAAATAATAAAAACTAGTGTCTGTAAAATTTGCTAATGACCCTCCTAAGTGTTTCTACTCAAAAAATGTTTAACCTTTTTTTTTTTTTATCAAAAGATGTATTAAAATATGAAAAAACTGATATGCACTCAAATCACTCAAAAGAAAGTCTAAAAATTCAATAAAATTATCTCAAAAATTAAGTCATGAAGTAATTTCTCTCAAGTGAAATATGCATAAATCTAAATAAATCTAAATGTCTTTATTAAAATTTTTAAGCGTGAAAACCTCTAAAACAAAACTTAAAGAAATTTGAAAAGACAATTAGATAATAGTAAGCAAAGAATATTTTAATCCTTATTTAGCATTATAGAAAAAAAAATTGACAAAAGAAGTAGATTTTGAATTTGAAACAATCACTTAAAAGAGAAATAAGAAGCCACATAATTAAAAGAAGAAAAAGAAAGGCAACAACTAATTCAACCCACATCAAAGACAAGTTGAACAAAAAAAAAAATCTAAGCCTCGTTCCCCCAAGACAAATCCATTTCGATAATTTGATCTTGAATTTCCTCTTGCTAATTGTCGATATTGATGAATCTTGAAATACAAAATTCATGGTTGATTCTATAAAATGCAACAAACTCATCTATCATACTAAGCATGAATTGCTAAATGGAGATAAGAGTGCCCCTGTTAAGAGAAAGCACATACTCCACAATATCTTCTTGAATTTGAGTTTCTCTTTCTTGTAATTTCATAATTATAAACCTTAAATCCTAAATTATAACTAGGATATCTTTTTCAAATTTTTCATTGGACACATCTTGCATAAACCCCTTTATTATATTTTGCAAAAAACTTATTCTTTGCAAAAACATATTATCCAACTGATTGATGTTGCAACCAATCTTGGAAGACTCTTTTTTCAATGTCCACTAAAAATATTAATCTAACAATTTTTTTAACATATAATCCTGAATCACATAGATCTAATTAATTTTAATATTAAATTTGATATCGTAGAAAACTAAAAAATCTTCCTCGTTTAAACAAACATGATTCCTCTCCTAAATGTGAGCTACCATATCATGATAAAAACAAATTTTTTCTACTTTTTTTTTTTTCCTTTTTATTCCCCCAACTTGAAAACCTTTCATTCTAATATTTTGATCTTTAGATATTTTTTATATACTTAGAATTTGTTGAAATTATCACTTGCATCAGTATAAATTACTATTTTTTAATTTTATAAAAAGTTGAACCGAGTTCGAAAAGCTTATATACGATAACAAATCTTAAAATTTTAAAACGCACGCAAATTTTTCTCTAACATTTCTTGTCTCGACAACGAACTTCAAAGTCTACATCTTTACAAAATATAAACCTAATTTTTACTAGTTTGATTAATCTTTGTTCACCTTATATAAATTATTATATTAAAAATAAAATTCTAATAATAAATAGAGTATGATTGGGGGACAAACACCATTCTCTGCCCATTCCTTCTTACATCTTGAATTTGATATTCTAGTAACCCGAAGTGGCTTCAAGTTGTTTCTACACAGAAATTTGCATCTATTTAATCTTTCAATCATGAAAAAAAAAAAAAATACAACTCAATCATTCATCATAAAGTGAACACCACACTGCACAACAAATGACTGTTTGTTCCAAAATTTTATTTTACAAAAAAAAAAAAATCTGATCGAATCGTAAAGAGATTATGTTTCTGACTTAAATATTTTCCAATTCAACCATTATTATATTGAACCATAAGAAAGCCAATTGAGCAAATCGAACCATTACAAGAAGAAGGTCATTCTCATTCAATCTCTTATTCAATTTTAAAAATATATTTCTATCGTAATTTTATAACTTGAGCTAAGATTCAAATAAGTCATTGATATGAATTGAAAGATAATTTATTTTTATATAATAAATTATCTATACTAAGAAAGGCTATCAACTTATGTAATGATAACATTTTGATAACTTTTTTATAAAAGTTATTATTTTTTCTATTTTTGTAATTATATGTTTAGTACGTAAAAAACTATGAACAAAGACACGAAAACACTTGTATTTTAACTAGTGATACATAATTATAAATTATAATACGGAAGTTTGTTATTTTATTTTAGTTTTGAATTATTATATTGTTATTTTGGAACTTAAAAGTGGTATCTAAGTTTTGTTGTTTGTAGTATTATGATACTAGCGACTTAAAATAATTCTGTAGAAAATTTTATTACGTTGTATGATTGTGCCTAGTATGATTTTAATATAAAGATATTGTTATTAGTGATATCTAGTGTGAAAATGTATATTTAGAAAAAATCTGATTAAAGAAAGACATGATATTTAAGTATATTGGTCTGTAATTCACTTATACTTTTTAGGAACTTACTTAATGTACTAGTTCATGATCTAGTGTTTTTATTCTAATAAACAATATTATTAATAGTGAAAAGTGTATGAATTGGCTTTAAAGTCATGGTAGTAGAATAAGGGATAGAAAAGTCCAACAAGAATAATTTCTTATTATGGAAATTGAAGATGAAGAAAATTTTGTAAAAAGAGATTTATGTAAAAGCAATTAAAAAAAGATATATCGACTAAAGGTAGAAAAAAATTAATGGCAATGCTATCGAAAATTTATACTAAGCAATGGTAAAAGTGATTTTGTCTAGGATTTTAGAAAAGAATACTGCAAAGGAGATTAGGAAAACTCTCAATAATATATCGACTAAAGGTGGAAAAAAATTAATGGCAATGCTATCGAAAATTTATACTAAGCAATGGTAAAAGTGATTTTGTTTAGCATTCTAGAATAGAATACTGCAAAGCAGATTAGGAAAACTCTCAACAATGTTTAGATCCTAGAAGGTTTAACACTTGCGTATCTTCCAAGAGAGTTTGATGATGGAAAAATACTTAGATGAATTACTTGTATACATATGTTGTAATCATGTGAACTTATTAATATATGCTTTGTGCTAGCTATAGATGTACTTCTTTAGAAGAAGCTCAACAGGTGAAGCCTTCAAATCTTAAGAGCCCATCAAATGAAGTCTTCATTCATTTATCCTTTACTGTTCTTCAGACGCAGTGCATCATATGAAGTCTTTAGTTTTTTCTGTCCTTTAATCATTAGACACAATGCATCAGACAAAGCCTTCAGCTTATATATTCTTTACCGTTCCATAGATGAAACATCTCAGATGATGTCTCATAATGTCTAACTTATGACGTATATCTTGTTTAAAATCAAAATGCATAATCAAAGTCGTAATTACAAATAATTTTCGAAATATTTAATCAACACTATCCTTAGAAAATATAAACACACATACATGTTGAAGTAAGAAAATATGAAAAGAGCTTTCCATATAGAAAAAGTATGTCTTCTTAATGTTCATATTAGAAACCCAAAGGAGAAAATTTGAAATGTGATACATTATTATCTAACATTTAAATATGATTATTGTTATGTATGTTTGAATTATTTTCTTTTCAAGAAAAGACAAAAGGTCATTAAAATAAAGTATTTCCATATCAAGCTTCTAGTTAATAGGTTTTCAAGGAACGTAGTGCAAGATTCTCGTAACTGACAATGTTATTAGATCTGAACATTTATGTTGATGTAGTAGTCACCCTCAAAGTTCTATATAAAGGCATTGAGAAGAAGATGAAGAACACATCAACACACATCAATACACAACACAACAATCCACAACAAGTGTATGAAGAAATACTAGTATAGTTTCGATGTTCTTCAGTGGGTAGGCGGAAACCTTTGTAATCCTTCACATAGTAAAGTTTTCCTAGTGAGCTTACAATGATCTCTTGGAGAGTTGTTTATCTTAACTACAAGGTCTTAGTAAAGACAATATAACCATAAGTGGTTTGTGTAATCATTATAATTAAGAGTAGTTTGTGTACTTGGATAACTAGAAATGGTTGGTGTCCTTGTTATAATAATTCATTTGATTAATGGAACCTCTTAAGCATTATCTTGAGAGAGAATTGGAAATAGCGTGTGATTTTGGGTGAACTAGTATAAACTTGTTTTGGTTGCTAGACAGTCTAGTCTAGCTCTTTATGAGACGAGTCTAACAACTTTATTTAACCCCCTCTTCTAGAGCTAGTTATGTCAATGATTGATATCAGAGCTAAGCTTTGAGATTAGTTCCTAATAGAGCAATAGACACGATCTTGCTATAAACTCTATGGAGGACGACATGGAAACTACCAATCATTCGCCACTTTTCAAGGGCTTGCGATGATGACTTTTCTTGAGTATAACCATGAAAACCTGTTAGATGCTGTCCAAAATGACATGCCCTTTCTTTATGATGCCAATGGTAAACCTATTCCTTGGAATATATGGAATGAAGATAAAAATACAGATATTGGTTCAATGTTAAGGCTAGACATATTCTTTTATGCTCTCTTTTTGAAGAAGAATTGTCAAAAGTACATTCCCTGACATATGAAGGAAATGTTGGAAACTTTGGCTCTATCTTGTGAAGGGTCAATGGAGGTTAAACAAATAAAACTGACTATGTTCAAATGTCAATATGAGATTATGGTGCAAGATAATAAAATCGTCCAGTCTATCATTGAAAGGTTGCAAGTCATTATTAATGAAATCGAATCACTTGGGAAAAATGTTGACTCCTATGATGTTATTGATAAAGTCCTAAACACTCTTCCACCACAATGAAAAGCTTGAGAAATAACACTTAAGCTTCAAAAGATTTGGAGGTGATAACCCTTTGAAGAGCTTGTTGGTATCTTGACAGTTCGTTAACAAATGTTGCTCCATAATGCTAAAGAAGTGAAAGGAAAGAGTATAACTTTTAATGTCCAAAAGTCCAAAATGGTACTTCAACAAAGGCGTATGAGACATCAGACAATGATAAGGAGTTGTCTTTCCCTACAAACATGGTCAAGAGAATGCTTAAAAGGCATAGTAGATACAATGGGGAGAAGTAGTTCAGACCTAGAAACTAGAGAGATATTGTAGTTACAGTTGGTTCTAGAGAGGGACAAGGGGATTGAATGGAATTTGAACTCAAATCACACAATATAGACAACTCAAAAATATAACTCTAGTATAAGGCAAAGAGAGAGAGAGAGTAGATAGAGATTTATACTTGTTCACTCGAAAAACAGGGTTACTTCTAGTTCCCTTAAGCAAATTACTTAAGAGCTTTCACTAAAATGAGTTTTGACACCTCTCCGGGATATATGTATTCTCCACCTCTTCAGGTAACGAGTTTTATCACCTCTCTCCAAGAAACAAGAATTCTAACATCTCTAGAATTTTAACGCCTTTTCAAGAAGTATTATAACCTCTCTAGGTAACCCAGTTTCAATCTCCCATGAGATCAAGACCTCTCAACCAATGAGAAAAACACTCCTTATACTTTCAAAGTGGGTAACAAGGGTTGTAGATCTTGCACGCATTAAGTTGAGACATGAATTTAGTCTTCTTTAGGCTTTTTGTGCACGTTTTAGTTTAAATTCCTACCAACTTCCCCTTTGTGCGTGCGTTAAGGAGATCTATATCCTTTTTACTTTTTGTTTTGTTTATTTTTTCCTTATATCATTTATTAATATAAATCCTTATTTGGTTTCTCTGATTTTTGGCCATATGAATGGTGGACTACCTTAATTTCCACTTTCGAAAGATTATTTTCTTCCATATTAACTTTTGAATGTTATCTTCCTTCACGTGATATTTGTACGTGTTTTATGCAACATTACCCTTCATTTTGTAGTAAGAGAGAATATATGACCCTATAGGTTAAGCTTGACTTTTCTATAAATACGTGTTTCTCTTCTTTAATAATACACCTTCACTTACTCTTGTTCTCCTATCCTATGCACTTTTGCTAATTTTATGAAACGTGACATATCATTTCATAAATAAATCTTTGTTATAGCTTAAATAGTTTTCAAGAGATACTATGAATAACTTCGTGATAATACTAACCACACCTAAGAAAGAAAAAAAACTGGTATTGATAGTCTTGAATTATTTTTACTACTATATTTCAAATATTAAAGTATTCATTTGGTTATATAAATTTAATATAATCAATATGTTCCAAATAAACATTGACAAAATTCCTTAATACCCCGTTATTCCAGGTAACACATTTGTTAAATTAAACCTTAATTTATATATCTTATGAAAACTTGATAAAGAAATAAGTAGAGATGTTATTTATTCATGAGTAGAAATAAAAGTAAGAGTTTCAATTATTTTCTTTATTATCTTTTTATAACTGTTCGACCATCTAAGGACAGTTGCCCTAAGACATACGAACGGTGAAGGCAATACATGCCCCAACTTCCTGGTCAAGTTCCGACACCATAGGTTTTGTTTACATATAATGTTGTTGTATTTTAACATTGGCAATCCCGTTGATGCTTCAGACTTTTAAGAAAATACTAAATAAGTATCTAAAATTTCATATAAGTTTTGGAAACTTAGATATTACTTTTATATTTAAGTCTTATATATGTTAATTTTATTAGTTTAGTTACAACCTTGTAAAACGATAAGACAGCGTTTGGCACGGCGAGGAGGTCAGGTTTGAAGCGAGCAAGGATGTCTCGGAAAGAGTGAAGAGAAATAGTGAACAGTGTGGTTGTTGCAGTTTGGGTTTGGTGTGTTCCGAAATCACGAAAATGGCGATGCTTTGCAAGATATCATCCTCACTCTTTCTTTCACTGTCCCTCAAACCTAAACTTCTTTACCGCACCAATGCCTTTCTGCTTTCGCGTTCCACCGCCACCACCTCAAAGCAGAAGATGCAGAACTCAAAAGCAGGGTTGGCCAAGGAGAAGCGCAGAACCCGCTCCGATAAACACTTCAACCCAAACGCCGTAATTGAGCTCTGCAACGTTAAAGATACCGACACCAAGTTCTCTCACATTCCGGTCATGCTGGCCGAAGTCATGGACGTCTTCTCCGCCGCTTCCTTAACCTCCTTCGTCGATTGCACCCTCGGCGCTGCCGGTCACTCCACCGCCGTTAGTACTTTTCTTTTCTTTATTTGTTAGTTTATAGAGATTCCCTCTTATCGATTTCGCCAAAATCAGATTTTTAACTTGTAACTGTACTGATTTTAGTTCATTGAGAAACTTATTTCTTGCTTATTTTTTCTGATTTTCTTCTGTTAAAGTGTTTCTAGAAAAAGTTATCAAGCCTTCTCATTTTGTTCTTATTCTTGTACATGTAAAGCAATTTTGCGTTTGGTCACTAACAACTATACTTGTAGTAGTATTCTTAATTTGACCCCTACTAGTGTTGGACATTCTTAATTTGGTTCCTAAAGTAAAGGATCAAATTAAAAAGGTTTCACTTGGATATAAACCTACTTAAGTATGCACCTCAAATTAATGTGTGTGTATTAGGGCTGATGGTGGCAAGAACCTAAGTTGTAATTTATTGTTGGCTAGTTTATCATCATACTAAAACTATAATCATTAATCAGGTTTTAACTCTTTCTACTTAAAAAAATTAAGAGCATGACACTCTAAGCATCATGTATAACAGCCCAAGCCTCCCTTCTGAACAATTGATATCACCTTACAAAATTATAGGGACAACTGTGATAAGTTTTTTAAGTGTAAATTGAGGATTGGTTCTAGTGACTGAATAAATAATTCGTTATAGGGACTAACTTAAATGTTTCACCTTCTTGAAATTTGTGAAATTTTTCACTTTCATTTATGGCTGTTGTTGAAGGGCTGAGAAATGGAATAAAATGAAATGAAACAGGTGATCAGGGGTCATCCTGAGATGAAATTTTTCGTGGGGATGGATGTGGATTCTGTGGCACACGACATTGCCCAGCCACGCCTTGATGCCGTTTTAAGTGGTGATGTCAAAGCTTTTACCGTTTTGAAGAATTTTAGAGATGTCAAGTCTGTGCTTAGAGAATTCTCTGACTTACACATGGGTGTTGATGGCATCTTAATGGACTTGGGAATGTCATCTATGCAGGTTTGTTCTACAACTAAATATGCATAGGACATATTTAATGTACTCATTGATAAGCACGCTAAAAAATGAGAAGCTAAAATGAAATAAAATTTCTCCTATAAATTATGTTTCATCTGTTGTGGCTTCAAATTGCAGTTCACTTGTTGACTTTACTATTGGCTGCTATTGCAATTGCCAAGACCTCTGTACTTGGATTTGTGGCTGAGTATTTTGGTTCTCAGAATTCCGGGTGCATTTGGATAAACAACTTAATTAATCTTTGATAGAATAAATGTTTATCATTTTAGCATTGTTTTATTTTATTTTTTTTAAGCAAAGAGGAAATAAGGTTTAATTGTTTTGAAGTTATCCGATAGATTTTGTTGAAAGAGGCTAAAGTTAACTTACAAAAAATATAAACTGTCTTTATAAACTCTCATAAAGAACTTACAGGAGTGCTTATGTCATCACTCCAAAGAAGATTTAAATAAGCTATTCCGAATGCACTAGTGTTGATTTTCTTATGTATTTTTGGCTTTAGGTTGACAATCCTGCGAGAGGATTCAGTGTGCTTGGTGATGGACCCCTTGATATGCGGATGGATCCTCAGGTATAGTTTCTCAGACATTTTTTATCTCTGAAATTTAAGCTCTTTTGGTGAAGAATGGGATCAGTAGATATGGTGGCAGCTGTTTGTTTTTATATTGCATTACATGTAACGTTGTTACTGACATAATAATTTCAAGATTCAAAGTTGCAGGGATGGCATAATGTTGTTTAATGTTGTGTGGTCATTTTCGTTATGTTATGTTCTAATCAACAATTGTAAAAGTCTACACTCCTCCCTCTAAAGTGCCCCTCTTTCTTTAAAGTTGTAAAATTTATTTCTAAAATACCTTCTGTAGAAGTTTAGATATATGATCGGTAGAACCAAGTCATCTGTTTAAACGATGCTGGAAACTCGTTTGATGGCTTTCTTTAATCATTCTTGTTGACAAAATGTGCCTATTTCCCCTTTTACCACACTAATACTTTTTGTTGCTTTTGGTGATCAAGGCAAACAAGTTTCTCTTGTAATTACACCCAGTTGACCGTTTTCTGATGAGTAATACATACTTTTCCTTTGCTATTGAACTGATGCCACAGGCCTATGACAGGCAAGTCTTAAAGCAGAGGACATATTAAATTCCTGGCCAGATTCTGAAGTGGGCCGTATCCTAAGAGAATATGGAGAAGAAAGTAACTGGCGAACCCTGCAAAGGAAAATTGTCAATGCCCGATTACATGGTGGATTTCACTCCACCACTGATTTGCTAGACCTTATTAGGAGTGTGACTCCTCCAATGAAAGGTAGTTCCTTCTACAATACCATTCCTGATCTTCATGTTTGCCAACTTTCAAGAGAATTATAACATTATTTTTCACTCTTACATATTTTGTTTCATTAGAAGGTGTGAACTGTAACTAAATATCCATGTTCAAACTTCAATTACATTGTAATAGGTGGAAGACAAGGTTGGATAAAGACCGCAACACGGGTTTTTCAAGCTCTTAGAATTGCTGTTAATGATGAACTGAAGACACTTGAGGATTCCCTCTATTCTTGTTTTGATTGCCTCGCCCCCAGAGGTAGACTTGCTGTGATATCTTTTCATAGTCTTGAAGACAGAATTGTGAAGCAGACATTTCTTAATATAATTAAAGGGGGCGAAGATGAGAGTCTCAACAGTGATTTGAGGAAGACTAGTGATGAAATCAAAGAAAAAGAGGCATGGATAAAGCAAGTAATACATGGCTCAAATGGAACAATTCTCACAAAAAGACCAATCACACCATCTGCAGAAGAAGAAAAATTGAACCGCAGAAGTAGAAGTGCAAAGCTCAGGGTTATTCAGAAGCACTGAATATAAAACCTGTTTTGCTTGAGAATTCTAGCAAATTGCAATCTGAAGATTTTGATTTTAGTGATTCATCTAATCCTTAAAAGTTTCTGCACTTTATATATGTACTTGAAGTCTTAATTGTAATTGTAGCACAAAGTGTCATGAGTTTACTTGATGTACATGAAGTGTTTGGTTTAATAGGAAGAGTTATAACATGTTTGAGTGTTTGAGGTTAATATTGGATAGAAAGAATGAAAAAATAAATAATAAATTGTTAAATGTTCTAATTTTAAAGTAATTTGCAAAAAACATTCAAAGTTGAAGTGGGGGTGATTTATAACTTCAAATCCATTGATATTACAATTTGGAAAATTATTTTCTATAAAATATGTGGGATTAAGGAATTAGCTCTACAAAATATTGAGAAAAAAAAAACACAATCGATTTTTCCTTCTCATTTTTTATTTTAAATATGCTGTCCAAAATTTAATATGTTCTTTGAATAAATCGTTCACTATTTTTTTTAAGATAAATCAGTCACTAGTTTAAATGAATATTAATTTGAAATTTTGCATATAGTAAAATATTTTATCATTCTTATAATGTCAATAATTTTTATTACCAACTTGTAAACATCATGGTTAAAGTAACTAAGTTTTTCGATGTATTAAATTTTACTTCTCGGTTTGTTTGACATCTATTACTGTCATTTATCTTTGCATCTATGTAAAACAAATTATCTTTGCATCATTTGTTAAAGGATTCAATAGCAATATCTTTATTATTAAGCAAGTTTAATCCACATATATTTTGACTTAAATTTTGAAAAATTTATCTTTACAAACAATGTTGTAAAGATTTATATTTTATGATTTTATTTATTATATTCAGTATTTTTAATGTTTATTATATAATGACACTTAAATCTATTTATTTATCATTCATTAATAAAAAAAATTAAACGTTCTAAATTTCAAAAGTAATAATGTTTATTATGCATAATAATATAAAATTTAATAAATTAAGATGTAATAAAATAAAGTCAAATCAATCAAATCAAATAGAATCGTTAAATATTTATATAATAATAATTAATTAAATAATAAATTAATTATATATTTTATTTATTTTAAATATTTTTAAATATTATTTATACACTTGTAATTTTATTGTTAGTCAGTCGAATTTTGGATAATCTTTTTTCATGTTTTAATCTCTCGACTTTCTGGAATTATTGATATTGGTATGAAATTGAGTTTTTTAGTGTCTTTGGTCGAATTAGATAACTTGGATGTTATGTAATTTAGGTTTCTACTCATTGTTCATTCTTCTTTGTTTTTTTTTTTATTATTTGAGTGAGTTGGTAGGTACTGGAATAGGATTACAGACCTCAAAAGGGTGAAGTGTAAATGGGTGCATTCAAAGTAGGCAAAAACTTCCTGCACCCTAACTGTACCCTATTAATATTTCAAAATGCTAAACGTTTATTTGAAAAAAATAAAAAAGTTGCAGAGGTTGGTTTCGTTAGCAGTGAACGGTTGGGTCAGGCTCATGAATCTGTTTCTGGAATAAGAGTTTCGTAATGGAAATGAGAGATGTGAATTGTGTTCTAGATAAAAATATTCCGAAATACATGTATAAAGTTAATAAAAGTTGGTTTCGAAATGTAGTTCCAGAAAGTTTATTTCAGAATATTGTTACGGAATATCATTTTTGGAATACGAATTTTGTATTTTAGAATGGATTTTTAGGAAATATATTACAGAATATGCTATTCGAAATGTTTTTTTCCAACTCAAAACATGACTTTCGGGATTTCTTATATAGTTAAATTTTTTGGAATGCATTTTTCCGAATGGAAAAAGGAAACACACCTCCAACACCTATGCTTTCACGACGAGCCTATGCAACTTTGTCACCTTCACCGCAGTAATCTTAACTCTTAAACTACTAGATACTATAAGATTGTTATCTGTGTATAAGTAGTTATAATTTTTTTAAATGAATGAGAAGCGAATTTCAAATGGATTTTCAGAAAAAAAGTGTATGTGTCAATCTCCTAGTTTTGAGGATCACAAACCTCTAGACCAGTTGTACAAGCTAAGAAAGCTATCAATGAGACTTGATAACTTTCTCCTATCTTAAAATTATGAGAGAGGAAAAGTTGACAACACATTCTTTATAAGAAAAGTTTTGAAAACAATATAATCCTGGTATAAGTTTATATTGATGACATGATTTTTGGAGCTACTAATGATAAATTTTGTGAAGAATTTATTTTAACTATGTAGAAAAATTTTGAAATGTCCATAACGGGTGAACTATATTTCTTTTTGAGTTAGTTAAAGAACTTAAGCATAGTACCTTTTTTAGTCAAACAAAGTATTGTAATGATGTATTGAAGAAATTTAAGATGCACAACTACAAAAAGAAATGTGTTACACTTATATCAATCAACTGTTATTTAAACTTAAGATGAAAAAGGCACAATAATGGATCAAACTAATGTAAAGGACTCATGGAATACATGCTATACTTAACTACTAGCTTACTTGACATCACGTTTGGTATGTGCATGTGTACAAGATACCAATCAAATTCTAAGGAATCATATTACAATGTTGTAAAACAAATTCTCAAATACTTAAAGGGAACAACCAATGTTAGACTGTGGTATCTAGGAGGTGTTTCCTTAAACTTAGTTTATTTTTTTTACTCAGATTTTACAAGTTGTAAATTGGATAAAAAGAGTAAAAATGGTATATGTCATTTACTTGAATCGAGCCTAGTATCATGGCACAATAGAAAGTAAACATGTGTAGCTCTCTGAATTGATTGAGCAGAATATATTATAATTGAAAGTTGTTGGTGCTCAAATCTTATAGCTGAAACAATTAAGAGATTATAATATTTAGATGAACAAGATACCCTTAATGTGTGATAATATCAATGCTATTAATCTAACTAAAAGTTCATTGCAACATTATCAAGAAAACATATTGATATTAGATATGATTTCCTTAGAGATCATAGTATCAATGATGATCGGAAATAAAATTCATTGAAACAGTAAATCAACTAGTAGATTTATTCATTACTTAAGGAACAAGTTAAGTATTTTGTACTTCATGAGATGAAAGGTTGTTGGCCTTCATCATTGCTTGTTAGAATACGCCACGGTGGAGCAACCATCCAATGTTGAATAAAGAAGACTTGTTGATGCATTGTATTTTGAACAAAATCAGAGTAAATTAGATTTATGTCATAAAATACCATATACTAAAATCTAACAGGTTGGTGGATTATAGGTTTTCTTTTGTTATCCTTATTTCTAAATTGCTATATTACTTTGAGGTAAATCTGAAAGGGGGAGCCGGCACAGGTTATGAACTTGGAAATGACATTAACCATGTCACTTTGCACAAGATGGAATTTGATAAAGTTAATGATTGTAAGATCAGCACAGATAATGAAGGAGGCTATTCTATTCCAAAGATACCAATGGAGATGAAGTTGGACCAAGCAATATCGGAGAGATAAGATTAAAGTAGTTGAAAAGCATATTGTTGTGCTTCAATATGGAAGAGACATCTAAGACATGCATTTTCATTATTAGTTGTTTAAATTTGGTCCCTAATATTTTAGTAATCATTGCTTGCATTATCCTTTTTATCTCTATTTCATCCTATTTGATATAGTCAATGAAGAATAAAGAGTTAAATGTTGGAACTGATAGACTCTTTTGACTTGTTTGATTTCTTTGTTTATTAAATTGTCTCTTTATTTCTTTTATCCGAGTTATTGCTTTGTAATGTGTTTGTCTTATAATATTTTAAAAAATTAATAAAATGTTTAAATTATCCATAAAAAACAATATAGTTTAATAAATTATTTTTGAAAAATATTGTAATATAAATTTTGGGATATTTATTAATTTTGAACTTCTTCACTCTCTTACCTGTTTGGTCTATTTGGTTTTTTTAAACAAATTCATTATTTTCTCTATATATTAATATAGTAATCAAGAATTCTTTATGTTGCCTAAGTCTAACAGTAAACTGAATTCTTTTTCTTAAACGCTCTTCACAAAATTCCAACTAGTCAATCTTATTTGTGCCAAGCAAGTTCGGAATCACACAGGAAAGATACATCAATTGGTATTTTCATTTAACATCATCTTTTAATTATACAATTTTACACTTTAATAAATAAAAAATTATTTATTTATTTAATAAAATAAATAATTAAATAACTTTTCTTTATTTCAAGATAACTAAATAATTTATTTTTAAAAATAATAGCTATGTAATCTTTTTAATATTATATATATATATATATATATATATATATATATATATATATATGTATATTGTAAGAAACAGATAAAAAAAATATGAGATAAAAATAAATTATTATAGATATATATATATTCTCTTTTTTTATTCATTGAACCATATAATTTTAGGGTGTTTTTATTTAATGAGTCCCACTTATAATTTTATAATTTTTAATAAATTTTATCCAATTGTAAAAAGGTATGTTTTGGAAGACTCGCTTTTTTTCCGGTACTTTATTTCTTTTACTTTGGTTTTAGTAAACATTTTCTACTTTTTTGCCGTTTCATAAAAAAAGTTCTAATTTTTGACCCAATGATACACTTTATTAATTTTGCTTCATTTTTTTAATAATTAAATATGGGAAAAGGTTATCTATCTGAAGTTTTTTTTAAAGGATTTTGAATGTCTTTGTGAACTAAATGAAAAATGCAATGTACTGTTATATTTTATGCAAAGTCATTTCATTAAAGGTTGGTACGAAGACAAAATATATAATATACTTTTACCATTAATACAATTTATAATTTTTTCGGTATTTTTTAAAATTAAAGAGTATCTTTTTAAAAAAAAAAATCATGATAATTACATAACGTTTTAATACTTTTGCAAAAGTTAAAAACATTCTGAAAGCAATACGAAGATAATAGTATTATCTAATGATTCATTGAAAAAAAATTACGAGGAATTATTCCATCAAAATAAAAGGGAGCCTTGATCCAACAATATGGTTGGCTTGGAATTTGGAGGTTGTAGGTTCAAATCCTAAAACCTGTCTCTTTGAGAGTAGGAGTAAGCTTACATGTATTTATCCATGCCTTGTGCAACCCCTTTTCCATGCTAACAATGTTGGTTGGGATGTTGCTAAAAACTCTGTATCATCTGCCTATGTACATAAGACTGACATGTCCACTTCCTGCATTTTGATCATTTCCTTTCTCAAAATTTTTAGTGTACCAATTATCTCTTCAAACAGAGGATTATGATCAGTAAAAAATGTAGTGATGGTCCCATGTATGTCAATAAAGCTCCAACCAGGAATTTTTTTTCAAGCCAAGAGATCTCATATGAGTCCATGCCTCACCCACTTCTTCCCACCTGTTTGTTGAAGCATAGCAATGTGCTAACTGTACAAATTTTCCAGCATGCGTAGGTCTCAACAGGAGAATATCATTAGCTATTGTATCACCAAGTTCATTATTCCCATTTGCAGTACATTTGGACCAAAGAAGTGTCAACCAAGATGCATTGCCTAAGGCCATCTTTTATCACAAAACCCTTGGAGGAGGGAAATAATGGTTATTGAATCAGGTGTTTGATGACCAGACCTCATTTCATTAAAAAGGAACATGGCCTTACAAACACTGCACGGTACCAAGCACCGTTTCAGGACACTCAGACTCAGCAGTAATTGCGGCTTTGGTTTGTAAGAAAAAATGATCCATTCCTTTTGATGCTGCTCCGCTAAGCTTGAACTAAATCACCAATTGTCTCAGCTTGCCAAATCACCAATTTTGAAATATTTACATTAATTTTGATGCAAATTATTTAATTAGAAAATATTAAATATTATACTTGTCAATTGCATATTTACATTTAAATAAAATTATTATAGGTAAATTTAATTAATTACAAAATACTCATTATCATAGATGTATTTGTGAAGGACATTTTGACATGGCACATAAAAGAGATATTTTATCTTTATTTGGATGAGGGAGACATTGATAAGAATGTACGTTTGGACCTTAATTTAATTTCAGACTTAGAACTACAATTAGAAATAGGTATGGAAGTGGTAACACTAATAGCCCATTACATAAATGCTTACGGATTAAATGTGTTACATCTGTCATGTAGTACGTACTTGTTATCTTTCACAGAATTATTTTCCATGCTGTATATCATTATTCTTTCAAATTATTTGTTCAGCGTCAGCTGAATAGGTTGGTTTTTATATGTTTGACAGAAAATGTACACAGCTTTTTAGTCTTCAAGATTATTCCGAATACAAAGCTGTCCCAGAACTTACTGACTACAACCATCATTCATGTTCATGGATATACTGAGTTACAGCTTGAAATTATGTGCCCATGCTGTTCTGAGTTCGATATGTGAATGTATGCGACTGCAAAATTAGGATAGCTACTTCTCTTCTTTCTTTGGATATTCTCTGGCTCCAAATATGGCAGTTCCAATCCTAACATTTGTACTTCCCATCTCGATCTGCAAAATTAGAGTTAGCTGGTTAAAAAATATAATCACAAATCACAATACTTATCCCTTCCTGTTTAAGACATATATTTTCTAAGGGAAAATTTTTTTCCTTACAGCTTGCTCAAAGTCTCCAGTCATGCCCATTGATAACTCACATTGCGTTTCTGATATTCCAAGTGCTTTACAAACTTCAGCTCTGCAATCGGACAACATCTTGAGAGTGCAGAAGAATATTTAGTTCGGAGAATTATCTTGAAAAGTAAATAAATAGGAAGTCCCAAAAAGACAAATAAATCATGTCCAGAATGTACAGTCGCTACCTTAAAATTTTCTGGGGTCGATGAATAATCCAGCATGCCAATTGTCATTAGACCAGAAAACTCAAGGTTTGAGCAGTTTGTGATGTGCTTTACAAGATCCAAACACAGAGCTGGTTCAACACCAGATTTGGCTGGCAAGAAATAGCAGTCAAATGTCATTCTTGATATCAGTAATAAACTGAAAACTTTTACAACAACTATGTTTTAAAATGGGACAAATGAAAAACAAAGACGTAGGGCACAGATTATAAACCAGAAGTCAAGTACTCCTTCTAATAAATATTGGTTGCATTTACATATTTAGGTATAGAAATCTATGCTATTATATTCAATGATTTTCCATATTTTCAATAAAAGAATTCGAAGCAATATTTTCTTGTGATTTTGATGTCATTTTCACATTAAATCTATTACAGAGAAGCCGTGTTAAAGAAATTGGCTTAATAATCTAACACAACCAAGTCAACATTATTAAGATACCATAATGCAGATGGTGATTGGTGAATTGGTTGGCTAATCTGTCAAGTGCAACTTACAGATTTCTCCGCTTGTATTCACTTGAACAAAAACCTTCAACGGTTTCCTGCCAACACTTGCTACAGCACGGTCAAGAAGATTTGCAATCTGTCAGACAATAGAATACCAATAATCGGTACACCATTTGTAATAGAATACTAAGATCACATGCACTAAATAAAAATATCTTGTTTGATAGCACATTTTTTATGTAAACTATTTTCTGTATCATTTTAAAATTGAAATTAATTTTTACTTTATAGACCAGAATTGTAAAGAAACTGATATCGTACATTAAAGGTCTCCTTGGATGAGTTTCTCGATAAGCCCTTCTAAGAAAGAAAACTAAGAAGAAAAAAAGGATTTTGACTTTTCCACAAATTAAAATTAGCTTATCCACGAACTAAAAGAAAGTAGATAATCTCTATGAGAGTATTTCTATAAATTAACTTATACATAAGCTGATATAGTCAGTTTTTGGAGAAACTAGTTTCAAGTTTTCTCCTTATTTTACTATTCTAGCAAGACCTTATAGAGAAGTTCATCCAAACAAGCCTAAGTATTGATGGAACAACACTGAACAGAAGATTACATGTAATATAATTTTATCTGCACAAATCCAGAGAACTCATTGACTAAGTGGTAGCGCCACGAATTAATTCTATAATGTAATGCCCCTCTGCAAATTACCATTTAGATGCTCCTATCCTAAAGACTCCAATTGAAACCAAAAAATCTTGTCTGTAACTCATCATCATGTTATACCTAATGTCCAGGTTCTAATGAATTATCCATATTCCGTCCCCTCTCCAAGAAATTAAAATTTACTCAAGATTTACGTCCTTATATGTACTCATACACGTGAAAACATACTACCTCGACAACCAAACCAAACTACGAAGAAAAAAAAAAAAAAGTACCTTCTCATCATCCACAGTTTCTACACAAGCAAGGTTGGGAACGCCAGCTGTGAAACATAAAAGAAAAGTATTAGAATCCCCATTCATCACCTCAACATTGAACCCAGATTATTAATGTGGTAAATATGAACTCCTCTCCACAAAACAAAATTTCTAAAATCCACCATTTAGCAAGATTGTGCTCGTGTTTCTAAATCAACGAACAATCAACAATTGAGCAAAGTTATTTTATAAGTGCCCATATTTTTTAAAATCAAGTTTGAGAACAAAATAACACTACTTAAACTCTTAATTAATCGAAACTGAGAGAATAGTAATGAAAAAACGTCGTTTTGGTTGCAGAAATGAAAGTAGGGATAGTGAATAATAGATACCGATAAGAGGCTTGACTTTGTTGCTCTGCAAATTGCCAATAAAATGCCATTCGATGTCATCGGGAAGCTGTGAGTGGGAAAGGAAATGTAAGCATTGAGAAGTGAATAAAAAAACAAGGAAGGGAAATAACTAACTAACCTGAGGAGCTTTTTGGAGGATTTCCTGAACGTAGTTCTCGCCGAAGAATCTATGGCCGGCGTCGTATACCTGACGGAGAGCAGAAACTGACTTGGTCTTGCTAGCCGCCACAACACGGATCTCTTGCACATTCCGGCCAGAACGCTCAGTGGCCCCTCGGACGCGGTCCAGCACGGCGTTCAGCGACGGTGCTGCTGACGATGCCATTTGCCTTGGCCCTTCGCCCTGATCTTCCGCCGTTTCTCAAACGACATGGGGAAATATAGTATTGGACGTGGGCCCAGGGACTTGCTTTCACGCTTCTCAGATTCTTTTGTCCATTTTCTTAACAAATACCCCTTTTCTTTTAATACTACTTAGTTTTATACCATCTTCTAAATTAACCATTATGTTCAATTACTAACTCTGTCATATCCTTTGTTTGGATTTGGGTAAAAGTGACAAGAGACAGAAACAGACAATGATAAAAATAGTGCATAGTGAGTTTCTTTATATTGAAAGAAACTGAATAAAAAAAATTGTATTAGATGTCAGTGTAAGAAGAAAAAAACATAAAAAATTCATTATGTTATATAATCATTTAATAGACTATTCTGGGTTTTAAATTAAGAATAAGGAGTAAAAATTTATTTTTTCTAAAGTTGATGTATGAAATGAAAAAAATATTAAGAAAATAACAATATTTGTTTAAAATTAAATACACACACATATATATATATATATATATATATATATATATATAATATATTT
>Ga0209489_101321_pt1 | contig 50678 bp, 20 predicted proteins | sample SiratrowhiteBW_FD_187527 | JGI IMG/M metagenome (GOLD analysis project Ga0209489, IMG submission 187527) | Root nodule microbial communities of legume samples collected from California, USA - Siratro white BW (SPAdes) (version 2) | ecosystem: Host-associated > Plants > Roots > Nodule | place...
TTTGCCCTTAATGTTTTTTTTTTTTTTTTTAGTATTCTTTATCCATTTATAATGAGATAATGGCTAATTGTTAATGTTCTTCATTGTGAGTATTCCATGATACTAACCATATGATACGAACCGCACTTGCTCTTCAATCTTCTCAATATGAAAAATACTTGCTACTCAAATTTCTTAAGTCATGATGTTTGTGACCTTAAAATTTCATACAAAAATTTTATTTAATTAAAATTAACACTCTTGTGTGAACTCCCTAACTCGTGTATATGATAATGTGGAATTCACCATATTACTCTGAAATTTATGATCACTTGAAATTTTGACTTACTGAATAATTATAAACAATAAATTTCCAATCACTAATTTCTTTGTAGTATAGACACTATAGTAGTTTCATTATCAGATGATGCTGTATCTCCCTTTAAAAGGAATGCAAAACGTTTCTACATCAATTATTTGTATAATTAAGATGGTAAAATATGTGTTGATTATTCGGAATCAAAATTTGACCATAGACAAATAAACAAAATTTCTAATAAATAATGTAAACAGTACGCAATAATAATAATAATAATATTAAAATTTCAAGAGAGTGGAAAATATAAATTTTTTGATTTAATATATACCGTTATTTTTACAATACGCCATGGTACATAGTACATTGAAAAGCAAACATAAGGATGACATTTTAAAAGAAATAAGGAAAACATTAAAGCTCATTTTTAGATATTTTTAAAACGTAGTTACTTATATTAAATTTCTTGAAATAAAAAAAAGTTGATTTCAGAATTTTATTCATTATAAAAAAATAAAGGTTTAAATACATAATAAAATTTGAGCTTAAAATAAAATACTAGGGTGTGAGACTGTGAAAGCAAGAATATTCTGGAAATTAGACCTTGGTTGGAGTGAGAGAAAGTGGCCAAATAAGAGGGTCTTCAAGCCTTTAAATGGAAGTTCAATTGGTGGTGCATCCATGAAGCAGACACAAAGAGAAAACACACACATAACATAACACGTCAATGGCACTTCGGAAACTTTTCCCGAAACGTCTCTTCGACGGTGTTAAAATGCCGTTCCGCATTCTCCCGATTTCTCCCAAACCCTACCTAACCCCGCCGGAATCCTCCGAAAAAGGCTTCCTCCGTCGTTTTTTCGAGGCCAGAGGCGTGTACGGCCACCCCGACATTCTTTCACTTCCGACGGGAGACAAACTCAGGGACAAACTCAAAGACATCAGCACCGTTGATATTGATGCCAATCATCCAACGGCTCCCGATGCCAGCGGAATTTCCGTCAATGATGCGAGAAAGATTCTTAGGGCCTCGCAGATGGAGAAGGTGAAAGCGAAGTTGAGAGACATTCCTCACAGTTCAATTTCTTACTCTCACTACTTTGGGATCTGCCTTCAGCACTGCGATCACAATCAACGTCAAGCCACGGAGTTCGCCGAGATATTGGATCACTCAGGAAATGTTATCGTTCTTGGCGACGTCGTTTTTTTACACCCAGAACAGGTAGGTCTCTTTAAAAAAGCAAACCATTTTTTCCCTTAATTTATTTATTTTTAAGGTAGAATAAATTAATAAAAATAAAACAAATATTATTTTTTAGAATAATATTAAGGTATTCTATCTTATTAAAACCAGGTTAGGATTGTTATGTCTTCTGTTATTTCATTACAGATAAGTAGCTAGTCTCAAATTTAAAATTTTCATTAAGATTGGGAAATTGATATTTGATTATGATATTAAGATGGGAAACATTTTCTTTTGTGATTTTGCGATTTTTGTTAAATTGGGGAATTAATTATTTGAGATACTGGTTATTTTTGTGTGTCAGAGTAGGATGATAAATTGCTCTTAGATTTGAGAGTTCATGTGGACTCCTAGAATGAGACAACGATGAAAAAAAGAGCTCCTAATTTTGAGGGTGAAGAGATTCTTATATACTAAATCATAAGAATAGTGTAATATTTTTTCTTTAAAAACAATATATAACCCTCAATAATTACATCTTTTCTTCCATCTCAAGTAGAATGTAAATCTTACATTTTAACCAAGTATAAAATAAAAGTTACACCTGTTTAATGTTTTTTTTCATCAAACATAAATACACTTACACGCAAAGTTATTTATATCTTAAATATAATATACAATAAAATGAAATCTATTCATAAATGAGAGATTAAATTTAGAATTTATATAGTTTTGTAAATACATTCTTTCAGATCAACTACTAAAACCATATAATTAAAAACCCGTAAAATGTTATGGAACAAAAAAGATAAAAACTTGTTTTTGTAATAAGTACTTCGTCTTAATACAATTTGAAATAACGAAAACTGTTTAAAAGTACATATAAGATATGCTTAATTAACTAAAGTAAAACTTAAAAATAAATATAAACTAAAAATTAAAAAAATGAATTCTAAATACAATTAATTTACTATAAAACATCAAAAACTACTTTCCAGGAAATAAACTTTTATTTAATACATCAAGGTTGGTTACTTAACATTACCTTAGGAATTTTATATATATCAGATCTTTAAAAATGCTTAAAGTTTGATCCATATTAGTTGACTTTGATAAATTTATTCAATAAAATGAAAGCTTTATTTTTTATTTTATAAAGTGTGATAGAGATGGAATGTTTGGATTTACAGGTAGCAAAAACAATGGAGAGGTTAATATCAGAATCCATAGCGAAACCAAAGGACCCGAGAAGGAAAGAGTTAGAGAAGATGGAGAGGCAAAAGGCTATGATAGACGAAAAGGCAAAGGCCCAGGTGCGAGGGGAGCTTTACTGTGGGCTGGGCTTCTTAACTGTTCAAACAATTGGGCTAATGAGGCTTACTTTCTGGGAACTGGATTGGGATGTGATGGAGCCCATTTGCTTTTATCTGACTTCTCTCTACTTCTTTTCGGCATACATCTTCTTCCTAAGAACATCAACAGAACCCACCTTCCAGGGTTACTTCCAAACCAGATTCAAGACCAAGCAACAGCGTCTTATGAAGATGTACAGCCTTGACATTCATAGGTACAACCACCTTCGTAAAGCCTGTTACTCACCTTCTCATGTTCCTCACAAATCTCAACCTTTAACACACGTCTAGTAAATAACCATTCTCCCATTTACCCTTCAAACCCATTAATCACTTCTATTTAACACTTCAAAACACCTATACTTCAACTCTCTACTATTTCCATTATTCACTCAACCTATTCAACCCAACACTCTCATGCAAATCCTATTTTCTCACAAATCGCTATTAATTTGATTGTATGGCCATATAAAAAAGTATTTAGACTCTTTTACTAAATTGGATTATATATATAAAGACCAAGTGGCAAGTTAATTAAAGGGATTAACCTACCAAAAATACAAAAGGAAATCGAAAGACATGTAAAGCAATGAATGTGGTCCATTGGGTGGAAGTAGATAGCAGCACACTTATATACTGAGTGGAATTTGTGGCAGAAGGAAGTAGATTGGATTAAAATGCTTTTATTTTTCTTAAATCTAAATCAACTTCACAGAGTGAAAATGACTTTTAATTAATCATATTCTTCAAATAGTTTTGTTTAAGTAGTAAGTTTTTGTTGTTAAACTAATAAATTGTAACTAGTAATTTTATCATCATTGCCTAGTGTGGCCGATCTGTTTTAACATTTTTTCTAAGTTATATTTTGAAATATGGAGAAGTTACTTAATTATTTATTTTATTACATAAATAAATAAATTATTTTTTATTTATTATAAGGTAATATATACAAATATAAATATATATATATATATATATATATATATATATATATATATATATTAAAGGGTAAGTTATTATATATATGTATGTAGTTGTTATTTTTATAAAGAGAAAACATTTAATTATTTTGAAATAAAAAAAAAGTTATTTAATTGTTTGTTTTATTAAATAAAAAATTTATTTAAAGGTAAATAATCAAAATATTGTCTAATTTTTTTTGACAAAATTATTATTATTATCGTAATTATAAAATAAAAATATATTATTAAATTATGAAAATGTTTTCACTAAAAATAATTGTAAAAGTTAATAAATATTTTTAGTTTATCGTAGATAATTTTTAATTATATAGTTATTGAATTTAAAAAAATAGTTACTTAAAGAGTAAAATTATAGAATTTGTGTACACAAAAGAAGTGGATCCTTTTGTATATTGTTATATAGTTAATTGTTGTTTTCTCCAGACTCAGTTACAAGAAAAAAACGATGGTTAATTCAAATATAAATAAAATTTAACAATATTTTATCTTTATTTAAAAAAAAGGAAAGATATTTTTATCTGAATGATTGATATTATCTCAAAATATTTTCCAATTCCTTCAAATGTTATATCCAATAACATTTCTTTTGTTGTTCATCCCAAGTTTTAATGGAAAGTATTTGTTATATTAAACAGTGTTTGCTTTAACATGCCGGATTTGAAAGAAAAAAAAATTAAAAAAAATAAAAGATGCAAATCTTAAGGTGCCATGAAGCTACAAATAACCTGTGTTATCCTATTATATCAGTCAAATTGTTTTGTCAAATTATTTCATTGAAGAACACTAAAGTTTTAGTTCAACATTTTCTCTTTTGTTTTGGGCTTTCTCCACCACATCAAATCCCAAGGTGTTGGAATAGAGACTTGCATCTTGATTTTGATTGGCCTCTCTGCCAATTCCCAAGTATTGGCAGGCCAAACATTGCTTGTGTCAAACCCACATTTAATCAACTTCATTTATTTCAACTACAACTTCAATAATCACTTAGCATCACAACTGTATGTTATCTTCATGCTTCAATTTCACTTATATTCTTTTGATATGATATTCTTGTGTTTGTTTCTACAGATGAAAAAGAGCAGTTTAACTGTTAGTGCACAAAATACAGAAAACAAGAAGGAATAAACACGTAAATTGAAAAAAAAAAATCTTCTAATATTAATCTTGTGCAGATTTGTAACAAAATAGGTATATAAAACTTTTAAAGCCCTCTCAATGGATCCTCTGAACAAAGAACAAGAATCATTTCACTGCGCACCAAAACTGCACATATGGTAGTTAGCAGTACATAGCACACCCGATTAATATAATCTAGAATTTATATTCATATAAAAACCACTCTATCTAATTTAAGAAGAGTCAAACGCTAGTACATGACAAAAAATCAACAAATAAGTATTCCCTTACATTCCTTATACGATTCAAGTATTAACAAATTTCTTAAAAAGCTGAAATACAAAATCAAATCTCAATCTAGCCACAAACCTATGCCTTCAGATTTTTTATAGTGGATTTTCACATGTAAGAAAAAAAAAATTGGCAGCTAGTTTTTAAATAGCTAAATAATTTAAATCACTCATTAATATATTTTGTCATAAATTAGTATCAAAATTATATGATAACAAAAATATTAAAGGTAGCTAATCATCTAACTGTCTGTCGCTAGTTCTTTATTAAGAGTTTGTTCACCTTAAATATAAAAGACCAAATTAGCGACTAGAAATCGGTCTTCATTTTAGTCATAAATTTGATAACAGAAATAAATAAATAAAATGTTACCACTAACGTTGATTGATGAATTTTTTATTTCAATTTAAATACTTGTTCGATCATTAATTCGATAACAAAATTTTTGAAATGACTAAATAATTTTTTTCGATCATTAAATTATAAAGTTATTATATAATAATTGGTAATATTCTCCAAACAATAAGTATAAATTTATTTATTATGGTTAAAATATTTTTGACTTGCTTACAAACAAACAATATTTTAATACATATAATATTTTAACCTGTTTATAAATGTTAAAAATTTTATCATACTGAATAATAGTAAATTCTAATACATAATTTAGCAAATAATATAAACATTAGAAATATAAATAATATAAACATTAAAAATATAAGATACTACATGATCCCATACGAAACTTTAATAAAAATAATTTTAAACAAATATAAAGATTCAAGAGTCAGTATATATAATTAAACATGTAATCAATAATCCTCTTGTCTATAAACACTAAAATACCCTAATATATAGTCTAGTTTGATATTAAGATTTTTAAGACCTCACATAAATGTACAAAAGGAATACATTTCATTTGTTCTTCTTGTTGACATAAGTATTAATTTTGTTACTCATGATTTTTATCAATCACTTCATCTGTTTCTTCAAATGTCATTTCCTTATCAATTCTTTCCGTAAATTTTAACTTCTAAATAATCTCACCCATTCCTTCTATTATTCAAATGAAATTGAAAGGATACAATAGTTTTCTCCTTTCACTCTCATATGAGAATCTTATATTATAATTAAGAGGGCAAATATAATTTTCTTCAATGCCCACAAATGTTATTTATTGAATGGACAAAAAACGCAAAGATAAATAAAAGTTCTGATAAATGTTAATTATCAGTGATATGTTGATCAGGAATCATGTATAACAACTTTTAGTTGGTGGTGTGGTTTGAGGGTGACCAAGAGGTACTTATCCAATTAATTAAGATTGTTTAGTATAGCTAAATTCAATTATAACCCTTCACCTTTACCAATATTGTGTCTCATTAAAAAATAATCCTTGTAAGAGATCCCTTCAGAACTCTGGATCCTTTTTTAGGTAAACTCGCACCAGATATTCACTTCAGCATCTTCTTCGTGAATCATGTTTTTTGTTGCATCACTATTCAACACGTAAGGTACCTCAAAACCTACCCACGTTGTGGTTATAATCAACATATTCTTTTAAGTGTGTATTCTAAAAATATATAAATAACTTGAATAGTCCAAAATCTATTGAACATCCTTATTTTGTTTGTTTTATTTGCTGGTATAAATTTCCAAAGTCATTGTAGTAGTTAGTAGCTACTGACACAGTGGTCACTTTCTAGTAGTATACGTATGATATGAAACGTGTATAGAGAACAAAAAGTTGATCAACTTGTAGCAGAGCCATGACCCACCATTTTTCATAAGTGTATATAACTACAAATCTTTATCTATATGGATATTTTCATGCATTATTCATGTTGTCATGTGCATTGAAAAAGACAGTAGTGTTGCTTAATTTGTAATTAAACAAATATATGAAAATATATAGTGAGAGTTGAGAAACACTTGCAGCTCTATGATATAATTGAGTTACTGACTTAAGTGATAAATATTTTTACAATAAAAGATGTAAGAGGTTCTTTAATTTAAAATTATTTTATCAATGAATTAATTTGAAAAAATAATTTAATTTCTAATTTTTATTTATATTTAATCTGATTGTTTCTTACTTTTATTTTTTATAAGTTTTTTTTTGGGAATAAGTTTGTTTAGATAGAAGTCCTATTATAGACATTAGTGTCTGGATTCAGGCCCACCACGTGCCCTACTACCCTTTGATGCGAGCTTGTATTGAGTTGTTTTGAAAATTTTCAGTGATCATAGGTCACGCAGCATTAAATTCTATTCACACATTAATATTTTTTTTTAACTTAAATTAAAAAATTTCTTTTATGATAAAGTTAATATAGTTATTGTTAGCTGATATTATTAAAATTATTTTTTCACTGATATTAATAATGATATTTTTTTTTTTATCAATACCAGCTAAGTTATCTCTTATTAACATAAATAGATAAATTTTTTCAATCATCATAAATTCAAAAGTGGATAAAAAAGTAGTCTTAATTAGTGGATTTGAAAAAACTAATTTCAACTAACTGTCAACCAGAATAATCAACATTAATAAAAATTAACTTTCTTTAAAAACCTTGTTAAGGTTAAATAATTTCTTACCAGACTTTGTTAAAAAAAAACTCATTTTTGTGTTTAATAATTAATTACTTTAACATGAAAAATATAATTTAATGAATTAATTTTTTTTTATGCAAACAAAGTAAACTATTTGAACAGGAAACTAATTAAAATTTAATGTATTTTAATTTATTGAAAATTACAAAAACACACCATAATAATATTATAATTCCTCAATTTCATAATCATGACACTTTTATGATTTAAAAAAAAATTGAATTAAATCATTTTCTCACACTTTAATAACATAGTATCTTCTAAAATTCATTTTCAAAACAATTTTTTTTAACAAAAGTAGTATATTTTAGTAAAAGTATTTAAAAGTACATAATTATTAATTGTTATTAACATGTTCATAAGTGTGGAAGGAAAAAAGAAAGACGGTTTCACAAATTTAAATATAGCCACCTCTTACATGGATTTGAAAATAAAAAAGCAAATGTTTGATAAATTTTTCTATAATTTGAAAGAAAGAAATAAATAAAATTTTCTATAAGTTAAAGTAATTAATTTATAAAAAAAATCTCAAATTAATTTTTATAAAAAAATATTTAATTTGTTTCTAAAACTATTTCGGAAAAAAAATTATCCTAACAAATATAACATAAAATACATAATCTGAATTTACTTAAATTCCCAAAAATATATTACATAATAGTGACTCCAATAAAAAAAAGATATTTCATTATTTAAATTTGAGATCATACATACCTAAATCCATGTTTAAATGAAAATATATTGAACAAAAACAAATTACTTCCAAATAATAAATATATAAGAGATGTAAATGGCATGTTAAAATATTTTAAATAATTTTAACATAAATTAAAAAGATTAATTACTTTTTTAAGTGTACTAAAAACTACAAATAGTTGAAACAAACATTGGTTAAACAAAGAGCATTATAAACTACTAATTCCATTTCAAAGCAAAATGTGTTCTTAATATTTGAAAAAGTTTGTGAAGGACTGATATTCTTGTTTCTTTTATTAAGCTTTGGTTATTTCTTTCTCAATTTATTCTCAAATATAAATTACATCCATATTTGTAAAATATAAAAAAAATACATTTAGTAATAAAAAATAAAAGTTATTTAAAGAAAATGTTTACTTTTGTTTTTAACATTAATAAACATAATAGGATAATCCAACATAGGGAATATAAATTTTGGTTAGGTCGATCATAGCATTAATGTCTTGTTAAGTGAAGAGCTGAAGTTAGTAGATAATATATGACACCCATAGAATACAGCAATTACCTAACTATTGAAAATGTTTGGTATAAGTTTCTTCCTTGGATTGTTAAATGATTGAGAAATAAATTGTTTAATATATTTCTAATCTTTGTAGAACTACTTTTTCATAATTCATTTTACTTAAACATTATTTTATGACTTGATAATTTCGGTATTATAATTATTCATTCACATGTATTGTTCAAATATATGTGTATAAATCAGCACATAAATACTTACCAAAACATATTATATGTTTTTCTTTAAACACAAAATTTATCTTTTATAAGTAAGTATAAAAAAATTACATTACTAATCAATTAAAACCATTACCAACGACTTTTGAGACTATTATTGCAAAAACAATAGTTTTTATCTTTACCTGTAATTTATAACTAAATGAGGTTATAAAAACATTTTATGAACAGAGAAAAAAAAATATTTGAATTGAGAAATCCACAATAATATTAACCCGTAATTTAAACCTAAATATTTTCACAAATTATAATTCAAACTTAATTATAATTATATAAGTAACCCATAAACCGTGTAATAATCCGCAACCTCATTAGACTACCGGTGACAATATCAATTTGCAATTATTTTACAACGCCATTAGACTGTATAAATGTTATTTCTAATTAAATTTGATGTTAGATTAAGTTGAGCGAAAAGGATTCATGACTTTAAAGATGTTATATAAAATTCAATTTATGAACAGTACTTACAGTCTGTTAGAAATTTCGAATGTCTAAAATAAAAATAAAAGTAAATTTTAAACTTTTAGTATTTGAGTCAATAAAATGTCAGCAATTTACTCACACAAATGAGGATTATTTTAAAATATAACGTAACATAAAACTTCATATCCTCCTCTACTCGTTTTAAGCATTAATATATTTAACGAAATCTTTCCCTTATAAAAAAAGCTATATACTTCATTGGTTGAATAGTTGGTCAAAACCATTGCCATAATAAAACTACTGTTGAATTAATTCTTCTATAGATAGACACTCAAGATTTTAAATTTGATTACTTGTTAATTAAGATAAATTATTTTTGCATTATTATTAGGGTGTTTTCTTTTTTGTTTTTTGCGTTTTAGTGATAGTGATACATTAGACAATAGTATAAAAATTGCATACCAATATATACATAAACATGCACTTCCATATTATAAGAAAATATGCAATAAAGAAGTTATGATTGCAATTTTTTTGTGTGTGTCGTATGTTATGATGAAGCATTCCCCACTAGGCACCACTGCACCACACATTAGACATTCTCCATGTGCCAGGGCGTTGAGCTTCATCTTTTTCTCATATTAATGAAAATGAAACAATTTTTTTTTCTACACCTAACACATATCTATCCACATTCTAACATATCTATCTATATACCAAATACAAGGTCAATAAAATGAAAGCTTTATCATAAGTGCCGTATTGGCAGCTACCTAGAACAAAGTTGTTAGATATAACTTGTAACACGCAGATCCAATTCGAATAGTGTTGCAGTTGAGAACACACAAACCCCATGAGTTGGTGCCGTGGTGGTAGGCAACCTAATTGTTTATTAACTGTGCAGGTCAATCACCAATAATAGTTTCATATATAAAACTTGAGATTCTTTTGGACCATTATCAGGATTTGATGCTGCCCAAGAAGCAATATTTGTTTATCTCTGCACTCAAGGATTAATTGGTTGCAACCTTTTAAAAAATTTGGTGCACACCAACAAACTAATAAAAAACAGAAAAAAAAATGCTGAGTACTCTGAATTATGATCAAAAGTTGTATCTCTTGTTTCATGGAAGGATATGTTATACCTTGAGGTCCACCTTCCATGTTATAATAATTGACCTAGCAGATGAAGCAGTGGTTGTGATAGTAAGAATTTTTGGCCTAACTTTTTCTCTTATCTAAAAAAGAGACATTAATTATTGTTATATATGGTGGACCAAGTTTGAACGGCTAAAAGCTTGGACTGCTTCGTTTCTGCCTAAACCTATCTCTTAAGGGTTAGTATAACTGTTTTTTGATTTTGAACTGTTCATCACAAATAGCCTCATGAACTATAAGTTGTGAAGTGAGTAAGGGTTTGACCAAATACCATCATCCCATATATGCATGCATGAAAAACTGCAGAAGTCTGATAGAAAATACTATAGATGCATTGGTCAAACCCTAAACTTTCTCAAAAGTTTAACCTATAATAATTTTAAGTGAATTTGCATAAAAAATGTGAGTAACTAAAACATGAAATGATAGGAACTGTGATTTTGAACGGTTCAAAATATGATACGTCACATGCAAAGTTAGTATTTGGATGAACTTTGGAGTCTAATTTTGATTTAATTACGTTGGGATGAAAGAAATAGCTATGAGATGGATGAGCTGTACTAGTCAACTGTTGTTTTAAACTCTACTTTTACTAAAATACCTAACCTCGAACTGTGAGATCAAAAGCTGTTAAAAAAGAAAAAAAAAATCACTTATTTGAGTGTTATAATAACCACTTGTGTTTGTATCATTCAAAGATCAGTAATATTTAAGGATGCTTAAATCTTAAAATGTCTGTATCAAGACATGGAAAATTTAGGCAAAACAGAGTTTTCTAATGTCCAATTCTTCATAATATTTTACCTTGTTGTAACAATAACAAATAAATGTCACATGTATCATGTATTCTTTTTGTTCCTTTTGAAAAGAGTTTTTCTGAGGGAGTTATAAAAATCTGATTAATTTTTTTGTTATGAGTAGCTGGATGTAGGTGAGTGGGTCATATTTGATTATATTATTATCACACCAAAACAAAGGAAAAATAACCCTACTCCACACTACCCAATTCCGCTGCTTGATCATTTATTTATTTAAATATCCCGTTTTGTGTCCTTTTAATTCCAACCAACATGAAGAAAAAATGAAAAAAATACATTTATATACATGATACAGCCTCCTCTACAAAGAATTGCCTTAATGAGAAAGAATTTTGCACCATTATAAATAAACTCTTTTCATTAAATTTGGTATTTTAGTGACTAAACACTTTTTTTTAGTCAGTCAAAACTTATTTATTTTTGGTAGAAAGGGTATTTAATTAGTTGTATAGTTATTGTCTAAAAGAAATTATAATTGATCAGTGTTAACGTTATATTCTAATGCAATGTATTATACTAGTAAATAAATCTATTAGCATAAATAAAAATAAATATATACGATCAGTATTTTATATTGTTATTAGCATAAATTTACTGTCCCTGTCAATATACTAAACCCTTAGGAATTGAACAAGTTTTCCTATAATTTAAAAAAAAAATAGTTTACATACAATTTTTTTATACAATCACATTTATAAATAAATTTATGTGTACAATATTTTTTAGCTCATAAAGAAAATTATTTTATCTTTCTATATAAATTATTTTTAAAAAATTGTTTCAAATAAACTTTAATATAATTTTTTATGATGGCTATACTTATAAGCTTTTTATTTCAATCCTCCACAGGCATGATGTGCATTGGGCGAGAAATGAATACTTTGAAAAACTGAAATGTTGACAAGGATAGGAATTTGTCATAAATTTTCTTGAAAATATATCTGATAATTTAAGGACATTTTAAATGTAGAAGTTATACCTAGTTATTAGTTGAAAATTTATGGCAACTTCTTATGTAACTCTATTTACATGCTATGACATTGAATTTAAATCATTTTTTTATTTAAAAAAATTCTACTAAAAATGAATAAAAGAATATTAAAGCATAAATCTTCTAATGCCCTCACATTAAAATAAAAATTGAAGTGATAAAATACGAATAAAAAAGAATAAATAAAATTTAATATATAAAGTTATAGATAATAATTACTACAATAAAAATAACCTTAAATATGTTTGTACTTTATCTAGTTTTATTGTAAGTTGTGGTTTGTGTTGCTATATGATGAATTTTATGTTTTAGTTTATAAATGTTTTTCTCATTGTTTTCATGATATATATAATTCCTTAATAAAAGAGAAATATCTTGAAATGATTATATATATATATATATATGATATTGTAATTATAATAATATATATTGTAAATGTATATAGTGTAACTGTGTCATTATATTACCATTATTTTTTATAATAATTAAGTTGTACGGGTATTGTAGTTAAAAAATAAAAAATAGTAAACTATCTAATATTTTCAAACTTAAATTTTAAATTTTGACCTATCTTTAAAAAGAATATCGGACTATACTGCTGTGATATATTTTAAGTATTTTTTATTTTTAGTTAATTGTGTTATACAGATACAGACATGATTGTCTACATATTGCTGCATCAGTTGTAACCTCTGTTATTTAATCTTGTTCATTGAGGTAGGGTGTAGTTTTCTGATTTAATCTAATCTGCTAGGCCATTTTTCTAGGACGAAGGAATCACACCTTTTTATATTGCAATTTTTCTTGGACTGAGCAGCGTCATTAGGAGTTTATGAGTAGCAGTTCCCACTAAAAAAATATTATTACTTTAAGTGTCAGATTAATTATAGCGAGCATGCAAGTTGAGGATTTTATACTTTTATTGTTTTAATTGTTTATGAACTCCCTTGCACACTCTGATAGGACAAATAAAAATAGAAGAAAACAATATCAGCTTTGCTAAATTACAAATGGTAAGAAATCCATACAATTTAAAACTAAGACATAGCACACACATTTTCGTAGTATTTTATTTGAAAACGCAAAATGGTTAGAATACAAGCTAAAGAAATGAAACACGTAATTCCTTATAACTAACACAAAATAAGTAATTAATAAATTAATATTTAATTAAAAGTAAAAGCATGCATGAAAAACAATTAATTGAGGCAATAAGTAATTCCTTATAACTAACACAAAATAAGTAATTAATAAATTAATATTTAATTAAAAGTAAAAGCATGCATGAAAAACAATTAATTGAGGCAATAGAAAAATCATATTTACACATGTATTTAACTCAATGTATCTTCATAATAATTTAATAATACTGTTATGTATTAAATATAACGTGAACATCAATGTGAAAATCATTCAAATATTTTTTTTTAACATTGGCACTTTTTTTTTCTTTTTAATTTAATTTTCCATTTATGAGTATTTTATTTATTGGAAAAGCCAAAAATGGTTAAAAAAAGGAAGATGTTCTCCACCCACTCCTGCACCCAATCTATTTGATTTTTTCTTCTTCTTCTTCTTCTCTTCCGTTCACTGTCAGTGTCTGTTCTCTCTTTGCTCATTTCCAGAGTTCAGAAAGAGGAACCTATCAACGCCACTCCGAAGCTCCTCTTTCTCTTTCTCTCTGTCTCTCTCCACGCGCCGCTACCACGCGCCAATTCCTCTCTCTTCTGACTTCTTCTTATTCACTTCCAACATTGTTCCTTCATTTCTCTCAAATCGGAGTCGCTCTTCGTCCCTACTTTCTTCGCGCAGTTGAATGTCCAAAATGCATAGCAGCCGGAGATTCTCTCGCGTTCCGAAGCCGATCGAATATTCCCGGGCGATTTGATGGAATCAGAGAGGTTTTTGTTTCAGTGCTCGCTTTATCGTAGAGCTGATGGCTCGGTGCACCTCATGCGCGCTGTCCAGATTTCATTGCAAGCTTAGATTGGTGGTTGTTTTCGAGGTAAAACTCTGCTAGTTCGCGAGTTTTTGTTTTTATTGTTAAATTTCTTTTAGTTCAAATTTGCTTTGTCGTGTAGGAGTGTAGGATGTATGACTTTGTGGAGTAAATGTTGAACTGTGATTGTGCTCTAATTGGTCGCTGAAAGTAGTGAGAAAGTGAATATTTGAGTTTCATGTGTTTTCCGTATTTTTCTTACATTTGTCCTGAAACGGAACTGTGGAGGTTAGGGTTTTGTTGTCAGAGCAATGATTCATCTAGAGGTCCCGGATTAGTTCCTTTTCCTAGATGTTATTCTCTTTGTTTTTCAAAACTCTATCTCTTTTTATATGTATGTATTTATGTATGTATATATGTGTATAATTATTTTCTGACTTGAAATATAAGGGAAGCTGTTCAACTAGCCTCTTTGGCGGCTGATTTCTTACAGGTTTATTCATTGGTCTTTTTTGGTGGTCCTTTGTCTGTGGTTTCACGTGATTAATTTTTTGAAATTCTGATGATCTGAGATTTGGCTCTTCTAAGTTATGGCCACTCTAAAGATCTTACAAGATTATTCTTTGTGTTGCAGATTATATTGATATTGGCGTGGGTGGAGGCCCACAATGCAAATGTCCACGAACATCAAGTTCAGGGAGGCTTGGGGAGGAATACTGAGAACATTGTTTCTCACTCTTGCATACACGATCAGATTCTTGAACAGAGGAAGCGGCCTGGACGCAAGGTGTATTCAGTTACCCCACAGGTTTATGAGCCCAGTCGCTTGAAACACCTTAAACACAAAGGTAGGGCATTACTTGATGTGTCAACTTCATCAAGTTCTCAAGAGGATGCAAAGAAGCCTATCAGGATATATCTAAATTATGATGCTGTTGGCCACTCCCCTGACAGGGATTGTCGAGCAATTGGCGATATTGTTAAAGTGAGTGCTCAATATAAATGCAAAATAAATATTTAGACTGCATTTTATCTACCCACAACTTTGTTATTGTATTTCGTGTATTTTATTGAAATTAAATATTAAATTTTATATTAACAGCTCGGGGAGCCTCCCATGACGTATCCTCCTGGTTCTCCTTCTTGTGATCCCCATGGCAATCCTCCAATATTTGGTGATTGTTGGTATAACTGCACTTCAGAAGATATATCAGGAGAGGACAAAAAACATCGCCTTCGTAAGGTCAACTATTTTATTCTTTTTCGTTTGCTTTAATTCACCTGGATGGTAATCTTTTTTCCTGTGAGAAAATTACTTGGTGATGTATTAGTTATGTTTCTTTGAGAAGTGTTGTTTTGAGGAACTATCATTAATGGATAGAGATATTTATCCTTGATATGATAACTAATTTCAGGCATTAGGTCAGACAGCTGACTGGTTTAGGAGAGCATTGGCGGTGGAACCTGTTAAGGGGAACTTGCGTTTAAGTGGATATTCTGCATGTGGACAAGATGGAGGTGTGCAGCTTCCTCGTGGATATATTGAGGGTACAATTTATGCAATTGCTTTTCTTGTAAAAGTTAGTAGATGTCTTATTTATACTGAATTTAAGATATTACCTTTTGTTCAACTTCTCCAGAGGGTGTCTCTGATGCTGACTTGGTTCTTTTGGTGACTACAAGACCTACAACTGGAAATACACTTGCCTGGGCAGTGGCATGTGAGCGAGATCAATGGGGTCGTGCTATAGCTGGTATATTATCCCATAAACATGTTCGTTTCAGTGGTATATTTTGTCATCTCACATTTGGAATGCCTCAGAACTGAAAGTACTTCTGTTCTTCTGCAGGACATGTTAATGTTGCGCCTCGGCATTTGACTGCTGAGGCAGAGACTTTACTTTCTGCTACTCTTATACATGAGGTTTGTTGTATATTATCTGTGTGTGTGGAAGCATGAGAAGCGTTACGTTGTTCATCATATTTGATCTTTTTTTTCAGGTTATGCATGTTCTTGGTTTTGATCCACATGCCTTTGCTCATTTTAGAGATGAAAGGAAAAGACGGCGTAATCAGGTATAAACTGCCTTTTGTGCTGCAAGTTCAACGCTGGTTTATTTTTATAATGTTGTAAGTCACACCAAGTATGCCTCTGAGTCATGATTGTCTATTGGTCATTTCTTATAAATGATGCGTGATACATGGAAGTTGAGTATAATTTCTGCTTGTGTTGATAGAGACAAAAACAATCCAGCAAATGGATTCTATGCAATTTCTTTGATTTGTCTTTAAAATAAATTTTGGAATTGTATTGAATTTGACAACATTTTAGGGGAAAAATAATGAATCAATGATGTTGAAGTTTTGTATCCCTTAATTGAGCAGCATATTTTGTGTTTGTGATTTAATTTTTGGGCATATATATATACATTTTTTTTTCTCAGTTGGTATATTGAAAATTTTCAGTTTCATCATTAATCTCCATGCCAGGCATTTTAATGACACATTTTATAATCTAATTACTACATTTTGACTTTTTAAGGTTACCGAACAAGTTATGGATGAAAAACTTGGACGAATGGTAACACGTGTGGTGCTTCCTCACGTTGTCATGCATTCTCGATATCATTATGCGGTATTTTCTTGGGAGCATTCCTGTCCCGAATACTTCCATTTTCATGTTTACTGTTTTCAGTTGTAAAAGGATCCAACAAATGACTTGAGTAACTTGTTGGCAGGCGTTCTCTGGAAATTTTTCTGGTTTAGAGCTGGAAGATGGTGGAGGACGTGGCACATCAGGTTTGTATCCCTGATTGAGCTTGATAATTCGGCTAAATTAAATTAATTTGATCGTCTTTTGGGGCAAGATTAATGAAATATGTTATTAATCCAAGATTTGTGAATGACTTGCAGGATCTCACTGGGAAAAAAGGCTTCTGATGAATGAAATTATGACTGGTTCTGTGGATACAAGATCTGTTGTTTCAAAAATGACATTAGCTCTTTTAGAAGATAGTGGATGGTACAAAGCCAACTATAGTATGGCAGACCGTCTCGATTGGGGTCTCAACCAAGGTACTGAGTTTGTTACATCCCCTTGCAATCTTTGGAAGGGAGCCTATCGTTGCAACACAACACAGTTTTCTGGCTGTACATATAACAGGGAGGCAGAGGGATACTGCCCCATCCTAACTTATAGTGGAGATCTCCCTCAGTGGGCTCGGTATTTTCCGCAAGCTAATAAGGGTACGTAGAATCATCCCTTCATCTGTAACATGCAGTTCGGTGCAAATATATTTATCATGTGTTCATGCCTCTCCTAGTTTTTAGCCAGATTCTTTGGTATTATTCTGGATTGTCAATATATTGTTAAACCTTTTTAGATATTGCATGCTGATTGATATGTAGTTTCTGCTTTTATTTTTCTGTTCCTGTTACACATCATAGATTTTCTTGCCGTTACCCATTGGTGGCTTACTTGACTTGTAAATGTTTTGAATCCTGAATATTTGGCTGTTCACTGGTTGTTGCAGGTGGGCAATCCTCATTGGCTGATTATTGCACTTATTTTGTTGCGTACTCTGATGGATCATGTACAGACACTAACAGTGCACGAGCACCTGATAGAATGCTAGGTGAAGTCAGAGGAAGTAACTCTAGGTAAGACTTGTAACTTAAATACTTATGCCCTCAGTCTTCTTTACATTTATTTTTTGTGAACACAGACTGGAGTTGCTGACTATTTTTACCTTTTTGGTACAGGTGTATGGCTTCATCACTAGTACGGACAGGATTTGTACGAGGTTCTATGACACAGGGAAATGGTTGTTATCAGCACAGGTGTAGGAATAATTCTTTAGAGGTATGGTTTTAAGTATAAGTAGAAGTGAAATGATTACCCTTCTTATAGTTGTTTATTTTGTTAGATTTTGACGTGGAATGCTGATACTGCTTGATTCTCCAGACTTTTTAATTAAAAAAAATGAAAAAATGATATTTGATACTCTTTGTTTTGGATACAACTATTCGACAACCTTATTATAATAGTATAATAATATACGTTTTAACGTTGTCTTGTTAGTTCAAACATTCGTATTATTAAATTATTACAATAAATTGTCTAGTAGATGTATCCAAAATGAATGGTGTCAAAATATCATCATTCTAAAAAAATTAATTGATTTCAGATGGACAAAACTTATATCTAGTTTTTTTTTTTTTGCCATCAAATTCTTCATTCTAATGATGACAAATGGATAATGCTTTTTCTTATAATAAATAACTTCATTAAATATTTGTGTTAGGATAGGTCTTAAATAGGCTTTATTGAAAAGCTGTTTTGTGCTGTAGCTATCTCCGTACCTAGGACTCCCTCTCCTTCTTTGTATGTGAGAACAACCACTGTTGATATAAATATGAGAACTAAGAGAGGAAAATTAAGCTCTCGAAATAATATTCTCCTTTTTTATTATCTCAAGTATTTGTTACAGAAATTGAATAATATATCCATTTGTTATCATTTAATTGGAGAATTTGATGGCTGGGAAAGTATGTATTGCAGTAAGGAACTTATATCTAAATTTTATCCCTTCTTTCTTACATAATTGCCATAAAGTTCTTCGTTGTAATGATGACACATGGATGCTCTTTCCAATAATAAATAACTTCCATTTAATATTTGTTACGGAGTTTTAAATAATATATCTGTGTTATCATTTGATTGGAGAACGTGATGTCTAGAAAAGAATGCCAGGAACTTAATCTAAGTTTTATCCTTTGATCTGTAAGCACTATTTGCATACATTATGTTATGGTGGGCCCTGTTAATTGGGCCTTAAGTTGAGAGAAGGCCTTATAATCTGTTAAAGTTGGTAGTTAGTCTGTTTGCGTAGAGGCAGAAAATGACAACGGTAGTTAGTTGGCAGAATCAGTTTTGGGTGGGAAAGCCCAGACTCTCTAGTATTTGGGACTTCATTCTGTCATTCTTGTTGATTTTGTCCTCTTGCGCCTACTGCTGACATACTGATACTAATTGGGAATAGGGGTTTAATCATTTAAATTTCATTTTATTCTAGTCCATTTTCTATTTCATTGCATCATTTGTGCCCTTCTGGAATCGATGCAATACATTTTTCAGTCCCTAGAATTGATCCAATGTACATACATCACACTAAATCCTGGATCTGGAAGGAAAGTTGTTTTGAAAGGTGTCCTAAATTTTTATTGGCTTTTTGACATGGATTGGTGGGAATGATATAATAATATTTTTTTTTCTTGTAATGGGGTGACCTGGGCATTCTTATTGATCCCAGCTCTTCATTTATGCTGATAGATAATTTACATTTTGAAGAAATAATTATACATCTGATTGAGCAATCATGTAATGTGAGTTGTGCAATTTCTTCATATAGGTTTGGGTAGCAATTGCTACTTTTTTTCTTAGGTCTGTGTATATAAATTGTATGTTCACCCGCTTCTCTCCTTTTCCTCTGTTACCAAATTCACTGAATAAAATTCTCTTTTCTTTCCACTTTTGTACAGGTTGCAGTGGATGGTATCTGGAAAGTGTGTCCTCAAGCTGGTGGACCCATTCAGTTCCCTGGCTTTAATGGTTAATATCACTGCTGTTTTTTTGTCTAAGTTTTGTTGTTTATGCTGTGGTGTTAATTTGTCAATTATTGCAAAGACAATTTACTCTTTATTACATTTTTCTATAGGTGAATTAATCTGTCCTGCCTACCATGAGCTGTGTAACACTGACCCAGTAGCTGTGTCTGGTCAATGCCCTAATTCATGTAATTTCAATGGAGATTGTGTTGATGGAAAATGCCGATGCTTTCTTGGATTTCACGGGAATGATTGCAGTAGACGTGAGCTCTCATTACACTTTTATTTTTATGTAATGATTTGTTCAATCTTTGTGCTTATACTGTTGTAATGTCAGTTAACTCGTGCTTCTATTCCAAGTTACCTTCAGTTTAGCAGCAGCGGGTCTTTTTCGTTTTTTTTCTAAAATTGCTTTCGCTTAACTTCTTCCAGGTTCCTGCCCCAGCAAATGCAATGGCAATGGAATGTGCCGTTCCGATGGGATTTGTGAATGTAAACCTGGCCATACTGGCATTGATTGCTCCACTGGTACGTACCAATGTTTTAGACTAGATATTTTCTACAAGATTATTTCTTTGTACTAAAGATCTACATTTATGAGCCGTGACAACTTCTTTTTCTCAGTTTGTGTGTTTCATTTTATTTTGTTGGTTGAGGATGGGTAACATTATCCGTTGCTTCTTTTGGGGATTAAGTTCTCACCATCCTATCTAAAAAAGAGTATCTATTTGTTTCATACACTGTAAAATACATTTTTCAATATTACCAACCTCATGTTTGATTAATGAAAGCTTTAATCCCAAACAAACTCCAAAGCAATAAGATGTCCTTCAACGAGCTTATGAAAAGTGTAATACTGTATAAAAGATCAAGTACCGATTATTGGTTATATTTTGGATAATTAAGGCTCACTCCCTTTTATATAATTGAGGCTTTCAAGCATATGTTTTATTCCCCATTTATTTTGATCAAAATCAAAATAAATAAAACAGATCGCGACAATGGAAAGGAGGTTGGGTGTAGTGATAAATGAACTGTGATACTGGAGGACAATTGAAGATTTGAGCCCTTAGACATACTTTATTGGACAAACAAAGGTTAATTGTACCAATCAATTCCTGAAAGGATTTCAAGATACTCTAGGCAACCTGGAAAAGGGGAAAACAAGATTCAGTCAATCTTTTTCAAACAATTGTTCAAGTGCGAAATACATATAGATGGATCTTAAAAGAAACATAATTTGGTTATTAACTTGTTTCTCATACTTTGTGCAGCTGTGTGTGATGAGCAATGCAGCCTTCATGGTGGGGTTTGTGATAATGGGGTTTGTGAATTCCGCTGTTCTGACTATGCGGGTTATACATGCCAGAACAGCTCCATGCTCCTCTCTAGTCTTTCTGTGTGCAAAAATGTGCTGGGAAATGATGTTTCTGGACAGCATTGTGCGCCCAGTGAGCCTAGCATACTTCAACAGCTGGAAGAAGTAGTTGTCATACCCAATTACCATCGATTATTCCCTGGAGGTGCTAGGAAATTATTTAATATATTTGGCAGCACCTATTGTGATGAAACTGCTAAACGTCTTGCCTGCTGGGTATGTTGTATTTCTGTACTAAAAATTATTATTTAGCTTTTCCTGTTTAGGAATTGTAATATGATGTGGGTTTTAGGTATGCTTAAGTTTTTGTTTTCCAATTTGATTTCTGCTTGTTTTCATTCCTCCATTTCCTTTCCTAGTAGTCTGGTACATTATTTAAATCGTCACATGTGACACTCGTTCTGATAAAACCATGGTGTAACTTGAATCTAAGTTGTTCTATAGGTGTTTAATGACTTCCCAAGTTTCAATATTCCAAGTCAAATAATGTGATGTATCTTTTTTACAACAGTGGGAACTGAGGAACCTGTGACTCTAGTTTTTATCCAATTGTATTAGAGATCAACATCTGTGAGTCGTGACAAATTTTTTTTCAGTTTGCGTCTTCCATTTTGTTTTGTGGGTTTGAGGGTGGGCTTTTGAAAAGTATAAAATCGTATGGTTGGTATTAGAGCATGCATGGTTGGTAGTGCTGCTTATTTGTCTCAAATGGTTGGCACTTAATTTTCAGATCTCAATCCAGAAGTGTGAGAAGGATGGAGATAACAGGCTTCGGGTATGCCATTCTGCATGCGAATCATATAATCTGGCATGTGGAGCTACACTTGACTGCTCCGATCAGACCCTTTTCAGCAGTGACGGGGAAGGGGAGGGTCAGTGCACTGGCTCTGGTGAGATGAAAATGTCATGGTTTCATCGTCTACGAAGCACTTTTTCTTTGAGAAATAGTTCCTTGAAAGGAATATCTGTAAGATATAAGCAGCTTTAAATCTTTTTTCATCCTTCTTTTACCCTTTTGGGTTTTGGGTTGTATTTTTTTAATCCTCAGAATTAGGGGTTGCTTACTCATCCAAAAATTTAGGAAAAATTGGATGAGGTTGCAGATTTGGCTTTCAAAGAGGAGAGCCTTTTGTAGAGAAAATTGGAAATTTAGGGATAGATAATGTAGAGGGTAAAGGATAAAAAACGAAAAGGTAATTGAAATGTTTGTCAGAGGTTGGGCCGAAGGCCTTAAAATGAAAAAGAAGAAAATTCCGCTTTGTTCATATCTGTATTTGTAAATATGTCACTTGTTCCCTGAGTCTTACTTTCTCTTACTTTGCCATTTCTTTTATTATATTCTGATTTTCAATTTTGAGCATTTCTTATTATGCACAGTCTATTCACACAGTTTGCAAATTGAAAAATTAATATATGCTGATTGTCTTTAATAATATGCTCCTGGTTGGAGATAAATCTTCTCCAAGGATAACTGTAAATGCTGGATGCAATCATTTATTTGCATTTTATGATATATAAGAATGAGTGTGCTGGTGGTACATTTGTAAATATTGCCTGTATCCATATTACTTGGGTTCATGGGAATTCAGGTAAACTTTGGGGAACATAGAAAACAAGATGACAGTGGCGGAGTGGAGGGTTTGATAGGAATAATAGATGTTATCTTTAACAGCTCTTAATTATTTATTATATTCTATTACTTAATCTAGTGTTGAAAATAAGAGTGGATTAAACTATAGAAGAGGAAAGAAAAAGTCCAGTGTCTGGTTTAATGGGCTAGTTAATCTTTATCTCAAGTATATAAATGATTAGCATTTATTGTGGAATTTTTCTTTTATTAACAGTAAACATGAAAGGTAATTTTCTTGAACTCCTATATTTTCCAGCCAATCATAATGAGAAGATAGATAAGTTTTTAAAAAATGTTCATGGAAATTTCACACTGGTAACTCTTAGTATTCAAAAGGATATTGTAAATGTTGCAGGTTGTGAAACCATAAAAATACTTATTGATGATGTTAGACATGATTGTTTTGTCATTTTAATTGATGGATCTTATGTTAGATAAATAAGTGTCAACAGGTTTATTTGTCTTGTTCATGTCTTGAATACAAGTTTCATTTCTTTAAAATTGTTATTGCATTCATTGTTTGCAAAGGGTAAGCCCATCAAGAATGCATGATAGAAAGTGATCTGCCTAGCATAGAAGAAACAGATTTGCAGATAAAAGGAACTTATCTGCAGATAAAAGATTTGAGAATAAAACTGATTCTTGATTATCAAAAGATTCAACAATTTACATTTGTATAGGAACTAGGAAGGTATATGTTTTTATAACAATCTTCTTATGATTGTGGTTGTGTAGTGTGTAGTGTTAGATTTAAAGAAAAAAAAAACTGTAATATGATTGGTTGAGGAGACATGATCTTTTTTGGAACTTTCACATTGAATTTCCTAATTCATTTCTTCTTCATTCTAGCTGTGCTGTTGACTCAAATTCTTCTACCAAGTCCAATTGATTTATCAAATAAATGGAAAATAGTATAATTCAGAAGAAAATATCAAAGTACTCCTAGTTTAGGAATTTCCTATTATTACTTTTAATTATAAAAACATTACACTAAATTTAATTATTTTCTAAATTAAAAGTAAAATTAGTGAAAACTAAATATTGTTTTTATACGATGCTTTATTTAACGTTTTTAAGACTTATAAATAAAATAAATTAATTCACAAATTAAATAGTTTTACTTTAAAATACAGTATTTTATTTTTGAATTAACTATTTTCCAAAATAAAAACTAAAGCTGTGATAATAAATTATTATTTTTATTTTAGTGATTGAATTACTACAAGAAAAGAAAAAGCTATTTAGACTGATTTCTAGCTGTAAAGTAAAATTGTTGTTAATTGTAATCAAAATATTTATTAAATTAGATTTTGGTTGCAAAATAACTACAAGATAAAAGTCGTGATCGAATTTAGTGATCGATTAAGTTAGATATATATAATTAGCTACTAAAGTTTCAGTTACTTGTTGATTATTTTGGTCACAATTAGCAACTATTTTATTTAATAGTTAAAAATTGATCTCTAAATAATTTTTTTCTTATAATATTATTTAAATAATTAAAATTCATAAATATAATAAAAAAAACATAATAATAAATAAATCAATAAATATTCCACTTAGCATTGAAATCTATTTTTTTTTTCAATGCCCAATAATTATAAAATAAGAATAAAATGTATATAAGAAACCATTATCTATTAAACGTACAGGTAGTTAATATAATTTATTAAATAAAATGATATCTACAATAATTAAAGGTAGAAAAAATTGCGGAAGCTAAACTTCATTTCTTGGGTGAGTTTGTTATTTTTTTTATTATAGATATTTTCACAAAAGTCTATAAACATCCGTTTAAGTTATTTTATTTTAAAAATCTTGTGCTTTTCATCTTTTCTATAATATTACCATGTTTTATTATGTACATTTTTAATTTCACTACTTATAAAAATTTGTTTTTAACAAAAATACATTAGTTCACTTGTAACTCATGTTTTAAAATGTCGTCTCTGTTATACTATATCTAAATTCTTACAAATATGATAGATATCATTTAAAAAATGATCTTTCTGGATAAATACATAATGTTCCAAATCTTCCAAGTGGATTGTGGTACATTAATTCAACATATTAAATATCATATTGTCCAAATCTTCCAAGGGAATGAATATTTTTAAGGAGAGTACTTAGATGTAATTTCCCCCTTAAAATCAAATTTAGAGTTTTATTTTAATAATTTATTAATTGATTTCTTTATTAGATGTCAATGACATTATTGTAATAAAATTCAAATTGTTTGACCATTTCATGAATCAAAATATAGTCGTCTTTTATAAAAGTGGTAACGTAACCCTTGATTAGTTTATTAACCTGACGAACAGTTTCTAGAACCATAGACTCTGGAACCCTCAAATCTAAAAAATTCAAATAAATATAATGTTTAAATATAGTTACGAAACAGTGTTTTAAGTTTTATATATGTGATAGATAACCGACATTTCCATCCACACCATTGGTAGGTAATTTATTCTTGAAGGTTTTGAATAGAAGGTATTCACACATGAATCACTTATTTATTATATTTAATTTAGAACATGACATAATACCATTGGTATGGTATATAAATAAAATCATCATCTGTTTTTTATTTCCATCAAAATCCTTATTTTTTATTAGTTATAACTCAACTCAAATAGTGTATATATACAAACACGAGTACATCTATGTTTAGAGTTGAGTGATGATAGATATATGACTTAATTTATATTTATTTAGGTTTTTTAGTATTACTAAAGATGTTGAGACTAATCTATGTATTCATTTATTGCTTACATACTCCTAAAAAAACATTCATTAAAATATACTCACAAAGCTGTTCTCTTTGTTTTTATTTGAAATAATTATTTAAGTGGATTGTCCAAGATTATAAAAAAAAAACCATGCATTTCTTAACATTTTTATTTGCTTCAATTTTTGAAAATTTGAATGTTTTTTTGTTTTTTGTTTTCAACAATCAAATTTTTCTTTTAGTTAGGATCAAATTAACCCTTCATCATAAGAGATATAATATTTGAGCCATTGTTATAGATTTATATATTTAGTTGAGAATTTTTCTCTTCAGTATGAGGCACTGGATTTCGAATGGCTTTTCATAAGAACTTCTTAGCATGTTTGATGAGAAGAAAGAACAATATTAATAGCTCCTTAAAATTGCAGTAGCCTGAAGATTGGATTTGTTTTTCTAACTGTACAAATTCAATTGTGAAGTGGTCAATGAGCTTTATGAGCTCTATGGATTCATACAATGGAGTCGTTACACTTGATGAAAAACCTAATAAAGGAGAAAATGAACCTTGGTCTTCAAATGACAAAAACTTCAATAACCGTAGCCTAAGCTATATTATGTTGAAGAAGAGCAAGCACAACAACTTTTACTTTTCCTTTGTGAATGCGTTTTCAGGTAGGATCTCAAGAACTGAACGAGAAACGCGGCGTTTAACAGAGAGTTGAAAAGCCAAGCTCCGATTCCGTTACACCCTCCTCTCATGTAATGCAACGAGAGCACGCCAACGTGGCATGCCAAATTACACCCCAACAGTGCCAGCTGGCAATTCGCGGTGAACCATAACGGCGTTTTGCTAGGCAACCCGAGCTCCGTCCAGAACCGAAACGCGCAAACGACGGAATAAACGGACGTGTAAAACAAAATGGCCAAAACCTGAAGCGACTGCGAAAACTCCAGCCACAGAAACGACATGACGAGGAGTACGGAGTTGTTGAACAGTCGCAAAAACGACAACCTTCGGTCACGCAAAACCACAAAGAAGGTTCGCAGCAGGTGGAGAAAGCGAGAGAGGTAAAAGACGTAGGACCAGAAGAAGACACGACCGGACGGACGAGTACCGAGAGGAAAACAGAGTAGCCACTCGAAGGAGGTGGTTCTGCTGCGGCGCCAGAGCCACCGCGTGTCGCGGGCTTCGGCTTCGGCGGAGAAGAGCGTGCCGGTGAATATCACGACGGAGATTAACGACATGATGAGGCTGTGGAGGGCGGGGATGGGGCCTAACGGAAGCGAACGGCGGAGACGGGAGAGTTTGAGGAGGAGGTGGAGAGCTACGGCGGCGATTACGTATGTAGAGATGGCGGAAATGAGGAAGGACCAGGTGGCGCCGTATAATTGGGTGGGAGTCCACCGGAAGGAGACAACGGAAGGGTGTTGTATGAGCCAATATTTCATGTTCTCCATTGGTAATAACTATGATATCATATGAAGTATGTGTTTGTTTGTGAGTTAAGTAATTGTGAATTTCTTCCAATGCAAACCATATGGGAGAATTTTTTAGAATTTAGAATAGAATTTGGAACACCAAAGTTGAATCACTCTTATTAGGATTTGTTTAGTGAGACTTTAGGGTTTATGCTTATTCTTTGGTTTTGACCTTGACTAATGTTACTGATTTTGCTGCGTTGTCCTCATCTAGAAGGATTGTTATATGCATCTACAATGGGGGATGGAATCTAAAGTCAAGATGGATCAAAATCAAACCCAAGAACAAATATTCTGAGAGGGTGGAAGAGACAAAATAAAAAACATTTTGTTCAAGTGTTCACTCAAATTCTTTTGAAATGAAAGATCTCTGAAGTGGAAACAACACATCATGAAGACACTAAAAAAACATTTTCTTTCATCTATTTAGTTTCATTATGAGTTCTTCTTTCCATGCACAGTTAGGACAACATTGTTAAGAAAAACATTTCTGTGTCTGTATATATCTAACATATTTAAGGTAACTATTTATTTATAACTTTAACTTAATATCCATGTTTAAATTCAAATAATCATAAGTGTCTTTTTAGTTTAATACATATATATCAATAATGTAAAGCAATTTCATAATCTAAATCACATTCATGCAATTTTTAAATTTATTATTATAAATCGAAAAATTTATCATATATATTTTAAAATAATAATATAAAACTATCGATGTTAATTGACACAAATATAATTTATGTTCGTTAATTGCCACAAATATTAGTAATTTGTGTTTCTCAATTAAGTAGTTCAAAATTCTAATTTAGTATTTTAAATGTGAAATTGAACTATTTCTTCGTTTCTATTTAGAGAATGATTTAAACTTTCTCTATTAAATTAAATACGCAAACAAAATGTTTACATATATACGAACGCAGGCTGAAGTCCTAATCTCATTCCTTTTATGCAACTTTTATTTTAATTTTTTTTACAATTTGTTAGCCAGGTCTATTAAAATACATTGACATATTTGAAATAAAACACGGGAGGGAAGGGTATTTGTTAAAATTTTAATATGCACTTCAACTCTTGTACTTTTTTTTTGTGTAATTAAAGATATCCAAAACTTTTAGATAATTTTTCTTTTATTATATAAGTATAATTTGGAGTCGAATAACATATTTAATAGTGATTTCGTGTATAAGCCGAAGATTGAATTCTAAAAATGTCAAACTACGAGTTGTACAAGTATCTAGGTTAAACAAAGTAACAAATTTTTTATTGAATTTAATAGATTTCAATAATAAAAAATAGGATGTTGATAATCTAACAATCTAATGTGGTAATTTTCCAATATCATCATTACTTAACCAAAGACAGAAAATGTTTGGAGGTCTGTTGTTATAATTTCTTTTTCACTAAACATTATTTGTATAAATCTTAGTTCCTCCACAGGCAAAACGAAGTTTGATGATGATTGGAGAAATTCATTAAGGTAATGGAAGTTGGATTAATTAGCTATCCAATTAAAAGGTACCAATTGTGGGAGTGTTCAAGTGGTGCAAAGCAAGCATGAGGCATAAATATAGTTGAATATAAGAATATCGGGAATCTATTCTCCATACAACTGATGCAACATTAGGGAACTCTTAATGATGGAAAAATATTACATGTGCACCGTCTCATACTGTGTGTTTACATTTTCTTTATCAATACAAGTGTGTAAAAGATTTAAAAGTAATAATTAAATTAAATCATGTGTTTAAACTTATTAACTTAAATTTTGTGTAAGGTATTTGATTTGTATGAATACTGAAATGTTATTTGGGCTTTAGGATTGGGCTTTATAAATGTTATTTGATTGAGCTAAAAATGGATAAAAGCATGGGTGTGAATTTGTTGGGCATTGTATTCTGCACTCCCGTGTTTCTAACCTGCACTCCATGAGGGGAAGAAAGAGCAATTCGATCTTTGAATAATACATTTTAGATTTGTCTTCTCCTGGCTGGGAGGTATCTTTACTAGAAAGGGATGTATATATAAATCCTAAATGAAGCTACACGTGCTTTAAGTAACATAAACTCAATAAACTTAAATAGGCTTTGAGTAAACGCGAGTCCAATAAAATCTTCATTTTGAGCCTTGTTATGTTAAAATAAGAGGGGCAACGATCCTCTATAAAAAAGACAATAACCAAAAAATCATTATCAAAGGGGTTCCAGATGAATATCGAATGTTACGGACAACTGTTTGTAAGAAAACTAAAATTTGTTTAGATATACATTTGTAAAATAATATACAATTTAATATTCAAATACTAGAATTCAGTTATTAGAGCTGATGACAAAATCATAAAAAAAAAAAAAACCTTAACTTATATTTAGACTAGTTAAGAAGGATAAAAAATATTATTAACTAAAACAAGAGTATATAATCTTACATGTGTTTATAGATATATTATTTTTCAGAGTATGCACATTTCAAAATCCAATAATACATTTCAAAATACAATTTAAAATGTATTTTTAAATTCATAAATGCATTTTAGAATATGTAATCAAAAAATACATTTTATAATGTATGTTTTGAAATGTGCATTCTATAAATATAGTTCATTCCATAATATATTTTTTAATCGAGAGATATATTATAGAATGTACATTTCAAAATGTATTTTTAAATTAGGAAATACATTAACGAATGCATAATACAAAATACTGAAAGGTAAAATTGAGAATTCCATTCTTATGGGACGTAGGATCAATATATAGGGGGTGTAAAATGCAATTCCCAAACTAGTCTTTGAATAGTTATTCGGCCTTTATGACTGGGATATAGTGAGTTGAGTTAAAAAATGACTTTCTTCTTGGACTCCATTATTACTAATCGCAGTCCATTCTAACCAGAAAAGGCAAAAATACTCTCCTTCACAGTACCAATATCATCATTGCCATTATCATGTCGTTGAACTTCATTTTTTTTAATGTACTATTTGAGAGGAAGAAGATACAGAATTCATTCAAAAAGCTACCATATATATTTTGAAAATTTTGTTTTGCAAATTATGTTATAGAAAGTTAGTTTCATAACACATTTCATGTATTCTAAAAATCTCAGTCGAAAGGTATTTCACATGTTTATAAAAACAAATTCGAAAAATCTTATTTAAAAAATTATTTTTCAAATTTTTGTTCTAAAAATTATTATGAAAATCTCATTGTGAAAATCATGTTCTAAAAATTTTGAAAATTTTGTTATTTAAAATAAATAATACGAAAATTACTTGTATGAAAGATGAAATGGTTATTTTAAAATTGTGGGTTCGTTAGAAATCTTAATGATGTAGGAAGGAGAAGCCTAAAAAGTTATATTAAAACATGATGTGAACTCTCTGCTATAATCCCATGAACTAAAATAGTCTCTCACAAAATGTAAAATACAAAATCGAGTTTAATTTTAATATATTTTTAATGTAAATCTTTACATTCACAAAAGATTAAACATTAGTTTATAATCTATAAAGTGTGAGAACATATTTATTATGAAATAATTAAGGTCCTGTAATTAAAAACAATGGTAAATTACGTGGATAGTTGGAAAGAAAGTTACAGGGTGCTGCCGCCAGACTTGACAAAAACGTGGACTTCAAAGATATTACTGCTACAGCTTTCATTTTTCTAACGAGAAACAAGGTGGAAAGTAGTTGTATAATAAATTAGGGTTTTTTTACCCACTATCTTAAAAAAACCTGTCAATTAATGATTAGAGATTATTTTAAACGTATTTATGATTTAAAACTAATTTTTAAAACTTATAAATGTTATTTTCATTTTGTCTCATTATACTGTTTTTAATGATATATTAGTTAATTTATTACTATCCCGGTATTAACCCCATTAAAGCTAAAGTTTAAATATATTTTAAACTTTGCAATTTGAGTTTAATGATAGAAATCAAATTGTAATATTTAGTTTTACTCTCATGATTAAAATAAGGATAGCTTAAACAAATAATCTAGTCAATTGAAAAAGTAAGGTTACATATTAATCCTTTATTTTAATTTATAATTTTAGTTGAAAAACATTAAATGTTTTATTAAATATTTAAAAATTAAAATATTAATTATTTGCTATATTTTTATAAATGGTCTATTCATAATTTCGAAGTTATGAATTTAATTTTTACATGTTTCTATTCTAAAATACCTTTTGCGACATTTAACAACCAGTCATCTTAATAACACGTAATATGAACGGTAGAATGACATAACATAAAGATTAATCTTGTTAAATTTCTCTGTAGATATTTTACAATAATAATATATTTATTTTTCATTACAAATTAAAATTCATTATTTTTTTCTCTTTATCAGTACGAGTTTACATTAGAGGAATAAACTAACCTTTCATAATGTAAGAAATTAAGCTCAATGTTTAAATTTTCAATAATAAAACACCGATACTCAATGTTTCGTCCTAAATAAAATAATTTATTTGTTCTTTTATTTCGAGATGAATTCAATAAACTATTTTTTTTAGTTATCTAAAAACTTTTTAAAATTTGATTATTTTTTTTATTATTTTGAGTTGAGATAGAGTGAATCACTATATGCGATGACTTTTTCAAGCAGATTAAAGTCTAGTTTATCAATTTTGGGAGACTAATTCTTTTCCTTAAACTTAACCATGGTCGGTAATAAGAAAATAATCTCAATCATCTTAAAGAGTACTTCCCTTTTATTTTTATGTCTAAATTAAAAAAAATCTTATATTGCATTTGAAATTAGAGTATGAATTAAAAAATATTATGAATAAATAATGGTTGAAAATTGTAAAAACAAAATGGAGAATTAGAAAAGAGTGGTAAAAAGAATAGGAATAAGGATTAAAGTGATTAACGTTGGGTTGAATTGTTGATTTCTAGGAACAGTAAAAGAGAGAAGGTTGGTGATTGGTTTGGATCTCTTGTATGCAGATAAACCAAAATGGGAAGCGAAGGAGCACATGATATGAATATGATACTGCCCCCTTTCTTCTCTTTTCACCATTGACTTCTACATTCCGTCCATTTTTTCTCTCAATTTTTTCCCTTTCTCCAGGTTTGTCATTTTCTATTGCCCTATTCTTTCGTTTATCGTTTCGATTTCTTCTTCTTCGCGCTGTCAAATGCCCCAATTTGTAAACCCTTTTAATCTTTTTTGCAGCACTTCTCAATTGCATGTAACAAAGACTTCAAAATTGACTACTTTTTTTTTTTTCTTCATCAAACGATATCTGGGTAATTTTCAGCTGCATGCATTCCTGTTTGTTTGATTTTCTCTGAATACCACATCTTCATCCCTTTCTTTAGATTTTCTTTGTTTTTTAATTTGACCTTTTTTCTTTCAATTCCGTTCAACAAGCGGGCTTGGTCGTTTGCGTTCATTGAAAACGTGTTTGTTTGTTAAGGAACCATGCGATGACTTTGTGGTTCACAAATAGCACATGCAAAATACTGATTATTTTTATCACAGAGCGTGGTGTGCGAGGATTTTCTTGTGTGTGACCCTTGTTATATATGTTATGGAGAATTGTTAAGTTGTGTTGGAATTTGCATGTTTGGATTTTGTAGATGGCAAGTGGGTTTGGGGAATCAACTGGGAGGTCACCCCCAAGCCCTTCATACTTCAACAACAACAACAATAACAATGATGCTGGCAATTTTGAGTGCAACATTTGCTTTGAATTAGCGCAAGACCCCATAATCACTTTGTGTGGTCATCTTTTCTGCTGGCCTTGTCTTTACAAATGGCTTCACTTTCACTCACAGTCACGAGAATGCCCGGTTTGCAAGGCCCTTGTGGAAGAGGAGAAGCTGGTTCCTTTGTATGGGAGAGGAAAAACCTCCACTGATCCAAGATCAAAGTCTATTCCGGGCATGAATATCCCACATCGTCCAGCTGGTCAGAGGCCTGAAACTGCTCCTCCACCAGAAACAAATAATTTTCATCAACATGGGTTTGGATTTATGGGTGGCTTGGGGGGATTTGCGCCACCGCCAATGGCAACAACAAGATTTGGGAATTTCGGATTGCCTGCAGCTTTTGGTGGTTTTATACCGTCCTTGTTCAACTTTCAGTTGCATGGCTTTCACGATGGGGCCTTGTATCGGGGAGCCTCTGGTTTTCCTCATGGATTTTCTCATACATTTCATGGTGTCCATGCTCATGGATATCCTCTTCGCACTCATCAAGGTCAACAAGATTATTATTTGAAGAAGCTGCTTCTAGTTGTTATTGTCTGTGTTGTTCTTGCTTTCATTTGGCAATAGATTGTATACCATCTCAGGTTGCTAGCAGAACGAGACTTCTGATATGATAGGTCTTCTGGCGCGCTTTGTTTTGTAACTGAGAAGTAAGGATAATGTTCATAGAATAATAGTGTCTTATTACTCTTGTAGTCCTGTTCTTCTTGTGGCACTCAACTTGCATGGTATCCATGTGTTAAATTTAAAGCATGAAAGCAGAACACCCATTCTTAGAAATAAAGATACTAGTTGTATCACCCGTAGATATTAATTTCATGGTCATTAAACTGTGTTTGAGACTACAAGACAGTTGAAATAGTGAAGTTCTGCCCTTTGTTTTCTTGTGTTCTTAGTTTTTCTAGTACATGTTGACAGCACTATCCTTGTTATATCTAAAATATGTTGATGGATAGTACTTTTTTACTTTTACATTCTTGATTTGGGGTTTATACTTTCTTGTTATTAATTTCAACAGTCTTAGATGTGGTTTGTGCACATTCTGTGATGTTTATATTCAGCTTGTTTTTGTGCTCTATTTTTTTGTTGTATGACCAGGATGGTTTTTTCGTTACTTGGACAAGTATATAGATATCTAAGTCTTTGATTGGATTGGTGGAAGGAGGTGGAATGAAATGGGATTAAATTCCATTGTTTGGATGTACAAAAAGAGGATGGAATAAGGTGGACTGCTATGGAACATATACCATTTTTTTGTGTCATTTTTCTTCCCTTCCAAATTAGGAGGAATGAGATGAACAAAAAGTCTGATATTTTATAAATATTATAAATTACTTTTCTCTTTTTTCCTTATTTCCTCTTGTTCAATATGTCTCATAACACAAAATGCAGCAGCCCCACAACTAGAGAGTTCCTTCATAGTTTCAATGTTCACAATGCAAATCACCGCACAACCCAAGGTAATTTTCCCCCTTCCTCTAGTTCTATATGTTTCACGGGCACTATTGCTTTCTATCACCTGTTGAATTTTTTATTTTTTTTTTATCTTTTAGTGTGAACGAAGAGGTTTAGTACATAACCCGAGGTTTGACAGTTCTTGAATGAGAATGTTAGCACTACACTCTTTAATACACTATTTTTAACACATTTTCCACTATTGATTGCAATTTATGGAAAATCACTAATTTGGTGGGTTGTACTTCTCATGTAGTGAGTCTCTCATTTGGTTTTGTATTTTTCAGTAGATTTTAACCAATAATGTACAGTACATGTCAGAAACAGTGTGGTAGAGATAGTGTAGTCATTACTTCTCTTCAACTGCAATTTACACCTTGTATGTGCCACACAATGGTATTCCTTGAATTCAGGAAAATTTAATGAGAACAAAGTATATGCACCAAATGTCACACCAATGTTGATTTCTCATTGATTGATAGTGTAGAATCTGTTGACTTCCAAGTTACAACGTATATCCATTAAACTCAAATTAATTGGACAACATTTTTTATGTTTGGCAAACTCAATTCACACTTAGAAAGTTTTAAGTGTTGTTGCCATATACAAACCACGTAGCAAAGGAGTTTGATATTTAGTGATGACTTTCATAAAGTGATATATGCGAACAACAACATTCTTTGATGAACTTTTCTCTAAGACATATCATCAAGTTACAAGCATTTTCTGGTTTTTTGCTACTAAAGAGGATAATTTGGATGTGATATGCATATTCACCTACGACGTTAAGAACTAGATCTATGAATTCTTAAGGTAATATGCGTATATACCTCATAATTAATAGATCTACTTTTGGCATCGTATTGGTATTGATTTTACTCTGTGTCTTTGTTAAGTTATGATTAAAGGGATTGAAAGGAAATTCTTATGATGATTAAATCCGATTTGTGGTATGAATGTGGGAGAAATTGAGGTGTGCTGTTAGTTTTTTTCTACTAAATGTTGAGTTGAATGGTACTAGTAGATGTTTTAAGCAACCCTCCTGTTCTATGCAATTGCGTGGTATTTACTGTGGTTCCTCCTTCTTAATGTTTATTAGATAGTTTTAAGTATTCTGAAAATAGATTCGAGAAGCAAGAGTTATAGGATACTTGAAAAACGAGTCCCAGAATCTAAGAATTTAGTTGATTCACTAGTTTCCAAAATTTCAGCAATAGAATGATTCTTGCTAATCTCGCTGGACTTATAAAAGAGGGTGTTTCGTGACTGATATGTTCATTGTCTAAAAGGGCAATTTATGGTTGAGTATTCATCTTATTTCTTTATGTTTAGACCTTAAACTTTTCTAATACTTTACTGAAAAGTGACTTTTTACTATGTACTTGGTCGGACACTCCAGTCTAGTTAGGTCGACGTGTACCTCTAACGTGATTTCTAGATCTAAGTCTGGAAATAACATTTTTTGTTGAGTTCTCAATCACAAATGGTATGGCTCCCTTGCATGAGCCTTTGTCCTTACCCTCTTTTATCTGTTATATGAAAACGAATTCTTTTTCATCAAATATGTAGAAAGAAAATCGTTCAAAGTTTAGCCCTCCCAATTGTTTATTGACTGGTTGTCAACTTCATAAACATAATGATGAAGATTGATATCTCGAAGTCCATTAATGGAAAAACAATTACTTTATAACTAATTATGTTAATATTTTAATTTAAAGATTAATATGTATTATTAAAATGAAGTTATTAAGTGGGTTATTTTTCATAAAGGCCATTAAATATAATTTCTCAACACCATGGAGCCTACCTTCAACCTCTTCTAACACAAATCCTAAACTTTCCGCACTTTTGCACCTCAATACCCTCGTCCTGGAGCTTCATAAGTTTTGAAAATGTCAAGACTGTTCTTCTAAAACTGATCAAAAGTACCTTTTTTTTTTTTAAAATATTGAACCGGATGGAGGCCATATGGTTCATTTTCCAAATGAAAATGTGAATTGGATGACATCTCATCCGGTTTACATTTTGAAAAAAAATTATAAACTGGATGGGGGTCATCCGATTCACATTTTCATTTGCAAATGTGAATCAGATGACCTCCATCTGATTTACATTTTCATACAAAGTTCGTCTTTTCCGAAACAGATTCACCGTCGACGGTAACCCAATCATCAAAGTAACTATCCTAATCATCAATACCACTCACAAATTGCTAATAAACATAAAAAAAATTTACTTTTCACTTGTTTAAAGTTTTAATTCAGATTGAAACAAATTCTCCTCCAAACTCTGCGATTCCGAGTTCCACAACACACATAGAATGCTTTTCTTAACGGATTGTTGACAGTGAAGATCAAATACAAATGAATCGGATGCTGGAGAATAAGATCCAATGCAAACGAAAACTGAAGCAGATGCAAGATTGGAAGGACAAAGCGGAAGGACAAAGCGGACAAAGCAAGAATGAACCGGATAACTCTGATTTGAAGAAGGTGAAGGATATTCTCGTCTTTTCCTATTTATCATTTAAGAGTATAATTGTATTTTCCCATAGCCTGTGGAGGTGCAGGACGAGACTATTGGGTTGCTGAAAGAATTCATCCGCACATTTGGACCATTTTCGACTAAGCCTCAATTTCTCCTCCCTTCATATCCCACAATATGCGTTATGCTAACTTTGCCTTGCCCACACATTATAAACCAAAAACTTATTTTCTCACTCTACAGAAGCATCCAAAATGCCTTTTTTTGTTGTTAATAAAAAATGCTTATTTTTTCACTTCTACCTAGCACGCTTTAATTAAATTTCAACGAACAACTAATTATGAGGTCAAAAAACATGTTATACTTTTATGTCTTTGTGATGAGGCAAGATGTCTTTTCACTTTTATAGAACGCGTGTTACACGTGACAAAATTGTTTAAGTAAAACTAATACAAAACTAATTAATAGATGCCCTCACTCAATTTAATTTTTTCAATGTTATTCTAGTATTACTAGATTGTAATTAAAATGCACTGTTTCAACTATGTCAAATTTGTGGTCTGAAGTAAAAAATATTATCATATTCTTGTATCATCATGTATTTCTAGATCCAAATCCTAATCCTTTGTTCTAACTTGAATTTAACTCTATGTTTTGGCCCATGAATTGTGAGTGATTGATCTTGAGTGTTCTAGACTTGTATCTGAAATAATTAGAATTATGAGATAATTTGTTTGGAGTAGAGCATCTGTCAACTCTGAGGGGAGGGACAGGGCCATGTTTTTGAGTTTTGTAGCACATGTCCATGTTTTGTCTCTATGGGTAATGAATACAAAGAGCCTAAGATACTACATTAGGGTGTGAATGGGTTTGTCAAAGTCAACTTCTTAAAATTTGGACTTAACTTATAAAAAAAAGTGACTTCAACTTCACTTATTTATTTAATCGAATTCAATTAAAAGCTTAAATTTGATTTGGTAAAAAAAAACTTATTATTATCAAACTCACAATAATTACTAAACTTACTATTTTCATTTAACTCACAAAATATTTTGACAATAAATAAAAAATACTTTTAATAAAACATTACAAGTATAATGTAAAACTAATTTCATGCAGTATATGAACTCTCAATATCAAAATTTTAATATTTAGACTCAATTCATCTAAGTAATCAAATCTAATAAAAATTTGAGTTTGTTTATTTAACTAAAACAAATAAATTTAAAAAAAATAGTAAAACAAACTTTAAATAGTTCAGAAATAACTTTGCTCATTTTCATCCCAACTATCATATCTAGTATCACCATGTATTGCACATTCACCTGCATTAAGAGTCACAATATTGCCATAAGGGAAACACATGACAAGAGTGTCTACCAAAAATATAAGTCATGCCATAGTTATATTCTTCTTCTGTCCACAAAAATAAAATATAATTATAAATATTGATTAAAAAAATATTTTTATATCGTAATCCAAGAGTAAAACAGCTAAATCCTTGTTCTGGGTCTCAAAAATATTTATTTAATGTTAATAATTAGATTTTCCAATATTTATAACTTTTTTTTTTATTTCGTTCGAAATTAATTGGTCTTTAATCACAAGATAGACTTTTCATGAAAGTGTATTTTTAAAATATTAAACTTAAAAATATCTCATTTCAATATTCGTTTTACGCCTTAAAAATATGTTGGGTTGAAAATGTAATAAATGAAAAAATTGGCATACGCATATTTATGATTGAAGCGAATTAAATTGATATTTTAGATATGCTTAAATAATATTCTCCTGTTCTTGGTTTGAAATATACACAGTCATGGTCTAAAAAGTGAACATGAGTTATACTTTAATATTTTTTTAATACCAGGATTCTTCTGGGTAAAACTAAGCAATTAGTAAACGAGTCAGATTAAAATAAGTGTTTTTATACACTTATTTAAAAAAAAAAACACCTTATATAAGAGATGTATTTACGGAACATTGACATAATAAAATATTTTCAATATATCAATTCTAATAACTCTTTAGTCGGTTTTCATTTTTTGACATTTCGAATAAGGGAAGAGATATTTATAAAAGACACTTCGACGTTTAAGTCAGTATTCAAATATCATAAATTTAGTATGACTTATATTAGAATACTCAGTGACCAAAGATTTAGTATAACTTGAATTAAACATATATTTTTCTTTTGTTATACTTCACCAAAATTATTTACTTATATAAAGAAAAAATGTTAAGTTTCCTCTAAAAAAGGTATTATAATATTCTTTATCTTTAATGAGGATAAAAAATAAGATTTACTTAACTTTTCTTTTGTTAAAAAGGAAAGATGTAATGTTTATTAAGGTTATGTTTGCTTCTCTCCACAATTTCTGCTAACAGTTCATTATTACTGATTTGAAGTTAAAATTCATTTTTCGAGAATTACAATATTATTTAGAAACACAAATCGAAAAGAAAAAGTATGAACAATATTTCTTCTTAAAACAACGAAAATTTGAGGGATGAGTGAAGCTTTGTTATATTTCATATATATTTAATTTATTAATATTTATATTTATATTATAATAAAATAAATATATTTATTTATATAATATATTATAATAATAAAATATTAATAATAAATTCATAAAATAATAATTAAAATAATATAATTATGAAAATAAAATATTAATGATATTAATATTAAAAACTAAAAATAATAATAAAATCATAAATAATAATTATAATAATAAAATAAATAAAATAATAATAATAATCAAATTAAATTTATAAAATAATAATAATAATAATAATATTAATTAATTTTTATTTTTAAATAATTGATAATTTTATAATTTTAAAAATTAAAAATAATAATTCATTAATCACACTCAACAAATTAATTATATTTAATTTTAATTATAATTTTATCTACTACAGAATTATTTTATCAATCACACAAATCACATCATTCACAAACTTTTATAAACTTTTTATTTAAATCTTGTTATTTTTCTCTTAATCCAAACAACAAAACTTTTTCACACACTTTTATCTCAAATTCACTCACTCAAATCTACTCTTTAATCCAAACAAAGCCTAAATGTTTGCCCAACATAAGTCAAGTGAATGGACTAACATACCATAGTCGTCGATAACATATCGGCCTGAACGACTTATATAGTGTGCGACATATGAGAATGATGATTGATAATTGATATAGCTCATATTCTCGTTTACGGTATAAGAAGTAAATAGGATATTTTCTTACTTAAATATGCAAAAACACATAAATATCTAAAAAATTATAAATATACTTAGTTAATTAACAAAATCTCTTACTTTTTTTAAAATAAGTCTGACCCATTATATTTCTCAATAACATTTCATTTTTTTCTTTTTCTGCAACTTCCTATGCTATCATCAATTATTTTTTAATATGGTATTGTTGTTTAGTGTTTACTTAGAAAAGGCTAAGTTGCATACATTCAAATTAACAACTTATTGATTAATAAAATCATGTTATTGATATCATAGAGAGTGATGAACTTTTTAATATAAAGAAAATCAAATGTCATTGGCGATATTGAAAGAAAATAATTAAAAAGAAAACATATAGTGTTTTATAAAAGTGTGGAATTACATTAAATAACAGGAGAGTTTTGTCATTCGATAATATTACTCGTAGAATTCTCTTTCGAGAGAATACATGTATGTTCTTTACCAATAACATTTAAAGAGGTTCTAATTCATTTTCTTAAGAAAACAATTATACATTTTTGAGAAAAAAAGTGATTATTTCTTACAATATTTTGAGACAAATATTTAAAGCGATATTTTCTCATGTGCGGAAACTGTAAATATTAAAAGAGTTACTACAGATTCATTTATGCTTATTAAAAGAGTGCTTTATATTTGATTTAAATGTGTATTCTCAACATTAAAATTTGACCACTTAACATAGTTTTATATAAAGATAAAAGTTAATTATAAATTTTTTACAAAGTTCATATAATTAATAGCACGTGATTTCTTTTCATTCCTTCCTTCTTCTCTGAGGATTTGTCGATTCCTTTTCTTTTCCTTTCTACAGAGAACCACACCCACCGCCGGCAACCCTCTCACCACCTTAGACTATAATACTATCTCATTCTTCCCATTTTCCTTCCTCTTCTATCTCTGTCTGGGGCATGTTGTTTATGCTTGAGCAGGGACAATTATAAACAAAATCATGCATGAACTTGACAAAAAAAAATACCTTTTACCTATATTTTATTAGTTTAATTAAACTATTTTTATATTAATATTTAATCATAGATCATTATTAATTTACTTTCTAAGGTAATTATTATAAATCAGTTTAGAATACATGATGGTCTGTGATGACAGTGTAAAACTATATGTTATGCAATAAGTGCATAACTTTTTTAATAATCATTTTAATCACATTTAGTATAATTTCCAATCAATAACATAAAAATATCCATACAGACATTGAATGAGAATTGAACTTTAAATTTGAGAGTATAACATCCTCGATAGAAAGTAACGAAAATAAATCTTTAATCAAAATTTGTCAGTTTAATAATGTTTTAAGGCAAAAATTAAATTGAGTTTCTCGAATAACCTATTGGGGAGTGCAAATATAAATAATAATAATTAAAAAGCAAAAGTTGAAGCATTAAAACATCCATGAACTATTATTCCATATGTAAAATGTGACAAATATTATGTAAAAATAAAGAAAGGCATGAACATGAAATTGATTATATTGACCACGAAATCGGACATTCGTACGTCATGACCCTAACCTGTTTCTAAGTGGACCCATTAACAGTGCACACCCACCAAAACCCTTAATTCAATCATTCTTTAGTGAATTTCTCTTAATTACGTAATTAACAATCCTTTATGAGAATGAAAATGTCTGTGGAAGAAGATTCGGTTGCTGAGATATAGTTTTCGGATGAAGGTGTGATAGTTCAACATATGTACTGTAAGAAGAAACCGAAAAGGAACAAAAATGGCTTGCTTGACCACAAACATCAACAACATTGATTCAGTGTTTGTGTGTGTGTTGCTTAATTAGAAGAATACATATATAGTCGTAAGAACAACGTTTGCTGCAACGAAGAAACACAGCGAATACGAAGAAACACCACACACTCTTTACAAGTCCTCTGTCTTTGTCACTTTGCCATCAAGTACTCCACCATTTTCAATTTCTCAACCAAGCTTCAGGGATAAATGCTTAATTCTCTTAATTATCAAAGATAATTCTAAAATGTAATCTATTTAGTGATGAGTTAGAGTATTTTCTTTTCGTATCTTAATTTGCTATTATTAGAAACAATCTTCTTTCATTCGCTAACTTAATTTGTAAAATGTAAAGAGAATGTGACAGAACATGAAGAAAAACTAGCTGCACACACGCATACACTTTTATGCTGAACAACCATGTGAAATCATATCATATCATGAGAATTATTTAGGGTCAGGCCACAGAGAATTTTGTCGTGAACCCCTAGAATTCATCGTGGATTGCCTGTTTTATCACAGACTAGCAAAATTAATTAATTCAGATAAGAAGAATTAGTAATCACTTCAATATAATATTAGGGGGAATACTTAACGATCGTATTTGTAAATTTTGTTAATATAGTTTTGGTTCCATATTCGATAAACTGGTTTAAATGTTCAAATTACAAAAGTAAAGTACGTGATAATTGTACATGAAAAAAGGCTTTTTTTAAAGAAGTAAAACAAATTTTATAATTCTTATATTTCAAAATAAATTAATCCCTATTTCTCTGCCAAAAGTTATTCTTAATGATAAAAATTCAAATATAACCGTTTTAAAAGAAAAGGCAGGATACTTACACAAACGTTTAGTAAATACAGTAAATGATGAATTTTAATGAAAAAACACACACGGTTAATTATCTTTTTAATGAACACCACGCTCTTATCATCATTTAATAAAAACAGAATTAACATTTGTAGAGTATTAACTTAGTTTATTTAATAAAATAAAATTGAAAAAAATATTAAGCTCTGTTGTTGAAGTATAAAGAATAAAATTTCATGAAAAAGAATAAAGAATAATGACACATAAAAGTATAGGAGGAATAAAACTTTATGACAAACATTGTACGCGCTAACGCGGGGAACCAGTTCTAAATTAAAAATAAAAAATAATAGGAGTAAACATGGTATTTATTTATTTATTACTGTAAAAGTAAGTGGAGCCCACCCTATTTTGTTGTTGTCTAGAGAGTGCTTCAGTTCCTGAATTACTAATTATTTGAAGTGAATGAAAGAGTGAAAGAAGAGAAGTAATTGAGACACGAAGGAAGTTCAAACTTTAAGAAAGAGGGACCCAATATCCTAAGCCTGAAAATGCTAGAAAACCATCCACGACGTATGTGAACTCACCCACTATACCAAAATCCCCTTCTTATATTCATTCTTCATTCCTCTCTCCCATTCATTCTTCATCATCCCTTTTTCCATACACAACTATGAAATTGAAACCCAGAAGACCAAAATCAAAGAAATCAACACTTTTGTTCTTTCTCATTCTCTCCCTCTTCTCTTCCAATGAGGCCAAATCAACCACCACCACCATCATCCACCAATTCAAAGAGGCCCCCGAATTCTACAACTCCCCAGATTGCGCCTCCATCACCGACACACACGACAACCTTAACAACCAGCGAAACGCCGACACCTACATATGTTCCGAGGAAGCAGTCCACGTGGCAATGACGCTCGACACCACATACATCCGGGGATCCATGGCGGCGATCCTTTCGGTCCTCCAACACTCCTCCTGCCCGCAAAACGTATTCTTCCACTTCGTATGCTCCCACAGCGCGTCCCTCCTACGCGCCGCCATCTCCAACTCCTTCCCCTACCTCAACTTCCACCTCTACACCTTCGACGACTCCCAAGTCTCGGGCCTCATCTCCACCTCCATTCGCTCAGCGCTCGATTGCCCCTTGAATTACGCGCGCTCCTACTTGGCCAACCTCCTTCCGCTGTGCGTGCGGCGCGTGGTGTACTTGGACTCCGACCTTATCCTCGTTGACGACATTGCCAAGCTGGCAGAAACCCCGTTGGGAGACAAGGCGGTCCTCGCCGCCCCTGAATACTGCAACGCCAACTTCACCGCGTATTTCACCCCCACGTTCTGGTCCAACCCCTCGCTCTCCCTCACCTTCGCCGATAGGAAGCCCTGCTACTTCAACACCGGGGTGATGGTGATTGATTTGGAGCGGTGGCGCGCGGGCGATTACACCACCAAAATCGAGGAATGGATGGAGCTGCAGAAGAGGATGAGAATCTACGACTTGGGTTCTCTCCCTCCCTTCTTGCTTGTCTTCGCCGGGAACATCGCTTCCGTCGATCACAGGTGGAACCAGCACGGTCTCGGCGGCGATAACTTTCGTGGACTCTGCAGAGATCTCCACCCTGGCCCTGTTAGTCTCTTGCATTGGAGTGGCAAAGGTAAACCCTGGGTTCGATTGGACGCTAACAGGCCCTGCCCTTTGGACGCGCTTTGGGCACCCTATGATCTATTGAACACTCCCTTTTCTTTGGATTCTTGATCAACATTCTTCAGATTTATTCCGTCATACATCGGATCCAACGATCCATCACATATATATATACACACACAATATACATATAATAATAGAGTATATATACAATACAATTTGAGCTCTCTCCGGAGCTGAATTTCCGATTGGTTCAATGCAAGGGTGACAAGATTTTTGTTGTAGATTGGTACAGATTTGAAGCGAACATAAGGCGACGCAGATTCAAACTAGGAGGTGGAAAAGCTGAATTTTGAAGTGCAGACAGTTGTCGTTGTAATTGTGCTGTTCTTACTGTATCAACCATCGAATAACTGTGCATACAAAGAGCTTTTCTGTATTTTGGATGCGTAATTGCTCAACTTTTTATTTCAACTTAATAATGAATTTCTGTGTATATATATATAAAGTATCATTCCTGGTTCTTCATTCGAATCCTCTTCTTTTTCCTTTTTCTACTGCCCCACGGTAATAATTCCAAGTTAGTTTGGTTTTGATCCTAAGTTCATGTTCATGCACGTGGAGGTTTACTTTAGTTTAATCTAGAAAACTGAATCTTGAGCCGAAACAATGAGTGGGTTGATATGATTTGATGCTATTCGACTCCTCACTGGACATGGCCGTGAGAATAACATTACTGTGCAGATTTAACCATGAAATGCTTCGATAAATGGCGCAGAAATCCATACGTATCCCACGTTAAACAGAAAGTTTGCCATTGGTTCAATGTACCCACAAAGGTTCGTAAAAGCTTCATGCTACAGAATAAAAAAAGTTAATTCATTGAACAAAATATCCATATTTATTTTCCTTTCACGCAAAAAGTGTATAATTTTTCATTAAATAATTATGATACTTTATCACAATACTGAAATAGTATTAAATATTGATTATTAATTTTACCAGAAAATTTGCTAGACAATATTAATTTGTTGCCTTATGGAAAGACACCACTATATTCTTTTATTCTTTGACATTATAGTTCATCTTTTCAGTATACGTAAGTCGAGAAAGCATTTTGTTTTATATTACAAAAAAATAACATTTTTCTTTTTACATTTTTTTCAATTTTTAAATCTAACATAGGAAACAATAAAAAATATCTGAGGGTCCTAATATATATTTTACTTATATATCTGGATTTTAAATTTATATAATGTAAACTATACTTATTTCTCTTATATTTAAAAAAAATGAAAGTACTCTTGAATTTAATTTTTATGTTACACCTAAATCTACAGATATGCAATTATGTAATGATCAAAACATGTATTTTTTTCCTTAATATCATAAACGTTAGTAATAGTATAACTTTAAAAATAACTTGATACTTTCGTCAATTGGGAATTCTGTGTTCGCTTACTTTCTTAGTTCACAACTTATAGCAGCTTTAGCTTATTTTTTTACATAGGATATTGCAAGCGGTATGATTCGTGTATAAACGTTGATTGATCTTAATTTTATTTTCTTTAATTCACAACGGAAAGCAAAGAACTTTGTTTACTCATGTACTGATTTAACTGGAAAGCAAAGAACTTTGTTTACTCATGTACTGATTTAACTGAAAAATAAATTATTATAACATTAATTTGACAAAAAAAAATCAGAGTGATGCAAAGATGGTCAAAGTCAAATGTGCAATGAATACATGATATAAATACTTGCCAACCATCATATACAAACAAGTCTTGTATAAAAAAATTGAATGAAGAAATAGTTATATAAACAATGACAAGTTTCTTTGAAAACTATCATTCTTTTTCATTTATAAATTCCCTTTTATTTGAACTGTAGATTGCTATGAAAAGGATAGTAGGTCAATGACAGAATACTCTTATTAATTTACTTGAAAACCTGCAAGATATTATTAATATTCTTAATTTCCGTTTCAGCGGTTCACATTCAATAAATAATCCCCTTTGTGGTGACGAAAAAGCCCGTTTGAAAGTTAACCATAAACATAAAACCATTACCGTGGATCCCTTTAGCCTTAATATTTAATTGAAAAAAGAGAGAGAAAGCTGTGTCGGTAGACGTAGGAAAGAAACGTGCGAGAACGTCAAAATATCTGTAAAGGTGGATGAACCTTCCATAGTAACACGTGGCAGCCAATAAGTGGTTGAAGATGGTGTATGTCAGTACATGACCCTTTAACAATGAAGTTATCAGTTGCCAAATTTTCGATTTCATTATCTTCATATTAAAAATTCATATCACTTCTAGCATTATATATAGTTTACTTTTATTTTTTATTTTGTATATCTTAAAATCAAAGAGAAATATTTTTGAAAGTTTATTCAGGAAAACAAAATAAAATTTTGAAATATAATAGCTATTTATGAACTGTTGTCTTTCCACAAATCTGTCTCCTTTCCTACACCCTTCTTCCTTCCAATTAACACTTGCAAACTTCTCCATAGATACTTTAAAGAGCATAGAACAATGAGATTTAAAGTTACTCGGAATATCCTAAAATTTCAGAAAATAAGATAAAAATTTAGACATGTAGTTGTGTTTACTAAACTCAGATCATTTATATTTGACTAATCTATATTATTTTGACCAAACGTGTCACGGTGAAGGTATTTATATGTGTTATTGTTGTTATAGTATACAAGTTTATGATAAAGATTTCATAATTTATCCTTGATCTTACGTTAAGAGTTTTATATTGGAAATAATTTTTCTTATCACTTACTTTTTTAAGACTAATTTAGTTAATGGATTAATACTTTAGAATATTCTAGTTCCTTTTAAGTTTAACATAAATAAATAAATTACTTTTTCTTTTTTTCTTTAATGATCAAATGCAGGTTTAAAAAAATAATTACTTTTTTTAATGATCAAATGTTATATTTCAATTTTTATTTTCAAATTTTGAGATAATATCAAAATATGTTCAATCACGTTTAATAAACCTTACAAATCTATTCGGTTAAGTTTCTATAATATGAGAACACAATTTTTACAAAACTTAATTTTTAATTATTATTTTTCTGTTAATATTGACCTTCTTAAAAAATTCAAAATCTCATCACAAATTTATTTTTCCATAGCAGTTTGTAAAGTTTCTTCTTTAAAAAAACATAAAATTATTATTACAACTGGCATAATCAAGACTTGGATAGAAAAAAAAAATAAATGAAATATATTTTTTAATTTTTTTATCTTCCAAATACTATATTAAGACAATAAAATACTCAATTTAAAGATTTGTGCAGAGTCCAGGAATTACGGGCCGTTGTGCACAGTGCAGGGAGAACGGGGTGTTATTAGGATACTGTGGTCTGGTTTGTCTAGTTGCTTGAGCCTATCATTTTTTTCTTTCATTTTCTTCTTCCCGTGTTGCTTGCTGTCTTTAAAAAATTAAAATTTTATAACATTTTATAATCATTTCAAAATTATATTTAAAATTTAGTTTTTTAGATGCATAATCTAAAAGTATAATTTAAAATATATTTTGCATTTACTCAATTATGAAGTTATACTGTAAAAGTTTTAGTCTAAATTTAATTAGATACTCTTTTTCCAGTCAATTTAATTTTGGGGTAGCAATGGGTAGGTTTTTTAAACGAATTTGTTTGATTAAAAATACTTTTAACTTTCAAAAATATTTAGAGTAGTGTTATTTTATAAAAATATATAGTTTGAAATCTATATATTTTATTTTATTTAAATTTAAAATTAGGTTATTTAAGTTGTAAGTATCTGATAATTTTTTATATTCTCAATTGATTTTTTCTTAAAAGTATATGTCATCTCAATTGATTTTTTCTCAATTTTAAATGTATATGTAATCTCAATTGATGAAAAATACTCAATTAAAAAATATAAAAATTTTAAACAGGATGAATTTTTTTAATAAAGACTTAATTAAAAACCATTTATGAGGAACTTAAAACTTAATAAAACTATTTTTAATCTTTTATGTGAAAACACATAAGCAATAATGATGTAAAGTAAAAATTGACAATAAATATCCAATTAAAAATATAAAATTTTAGGTACTTAATAAAACAAAAATTCTTAATAGAAAGTCAATTAAAAATATTGAAATTATGAAAAACTTAAAATTTAATTAAACTTTTAAATTATGTATTTTATTTTTAATCCATTGACTTAATATATTAATTGTAAAACCTAAAAAAATTAACAAAAGAAAAAAATAGACTAGATTATAACGATCATTTAATTTTTTTTTTATCAAAGTCAAGTCATTTGATTATGTTAATATTGCTTGTAGCTATAATTCTGTATTTTTCAAAAATGGAACTTCACAAACTTTAAGGAGGAATAAATCTGTGATGACATTTTGAATTTTTTTAAGAAGGTCAACATTGATAGAGGAGTAATAATTAAGAGTAAGTTTGTGAAAATTGTGATATCATGATGTGCACGAGTAGTAGGTAAAATTAAAACCACAAAATGATCATACAAATTTAATTGAATAGATTTGTGAGATCTATTAAGTGTGATTGAATATTCTAAAAATATTAATGTTATTCATTCAATTCATCTATTTTGAAAGTCAAAGAATAAGCTTAAGTGACCATGGAACTAAATAAATATTCATATTTGATCATTTTCATGTTAAGCTTTCTAAGTGTGTATATGAATTTAAGGTCACCAAATAATCCTAGAAAATAATAATGCATCTCACAAAATATAATAAACATGTTATAATAATTAATTATGGACGGAGAAAAATAAAAATTCTCATATTTTGTAACCAACTAAGTTTCACATGTATACTACATTGTTTAGTTTCTATAGAGACATTCTCGTACTGCACTATGAATAACTCTACTAAAGTGTGTATTGCAACCATCATATCCAAATTGATATACATGCAACATGTAAAATAGTAATAACACAAGTGTGATGATTATCTTATCAATTAATAGATTATTTATTCGTCTTTGTACTACTTATTTACAAATGCATACAATATCACTTATTCAAAAATACATACAATAATTCATTGTCCGCGATGTCATAACTAAAAATATAAAGGAGTAAACTTAAAATTATCAACTACAATTTCAATAAAATTATATAAGACGTATAATATATTCACTTTCTACCTATAAGACATTGACTTCAATTCTCTTCTATCCTACCACAATCACATAAAATATCTACAAATAGAGCTACAGGCTAATAATATTATATAGTTATAAATTTAAGCAAATATGATTTATTACCACACTGTTTTACATATTTTTTACAACATTGATTTGTATACATAATCAAGAATGAAATATCTTTTGGACCTTTTTAAAAATGATTTATCAATATGTACGCCATGTGGTTAGTGATTCTTCGAGTACATATTACCTTAACATGAACATCATTGGCAATCCAACTTTCTATTTTCTATTTACTGAGTGAATAAAAAATATGCATTTATTAAATTAATTGTTATAATGATATGTACATATACAAGTATATAATAAAAAAATATAATTACATTTTATAACACTAAATCTAAAAATACATTTTAGATTTAGAAGACTGAATATAAAAGTAAATTCTGAAATCTATAAATGCATTCTACAATACTCAACCCAGAAATACACTGTGAGACCTAACATTGAATTTTAAATCTAATCATTATATAAATATTTGAGAAACTCAATCCAAAATATTTTTCGAGATACATATATAAAAGTTTTATGAAGTGCTCTATTCATAGCGTAAAAAAATTATTCTTGAAACATCTTAGTCTATCCAAAATGTACTTTTAAATTGACGAATTTGAAAATACACAAATCATTAGTTCTGGAGTCATCCATAACTAGCTTACCTCTTTCATAATGATAATAAGATGCATAAATAAATAAACTATGGACATGTAGGAATACGGAATGAGAAAATTAGGGGAGATAAAAAAGTACTAAGATGCAGAAAAAAAAAAAAAAAAAAAAATCAAACTGAAA